>ERZ1023213.2-NODE-2-length-180304-cov-52.193199_pt1 | contig 180304 bp, 163 predicted proteins | sample MGYA00380447_ERZ1023213 | MGnify/ENA primary metagenome ERZ1023213 (study PRJEB33173, sample SAMEA4830394) | metagenome | study: EMG produced TPA metagenomics assembly of the PRJEB25223 data set...
GTACTTGGTTTGGGACCAAGGTGTCGCAGGTTCGAATCCTGTCTTCCCGATTCATGGCGGTGTAGCTCAGCTGGCTAGAGCGTCCGGTTCATACCCGGGAGGTCGGGGGTTCGATCCCCTTCGCCGCTATAATGATCTTGTCGGACCTTTAGCTCAGCTGGTTAGAGCTCTCGGCTCATAACCGAGTGGTCGTAGGTTCAAGTCCTACAAGGTCCATTTGAATATTGGAGGATTACCCAAGTCCGGCTGAAGGGAACGGTCTTGAAAACCGTCAGGCGTGTAAAAGCGTGCGTGGGTTCGAATCCCACATCCTCCTTTTATATTAACGCGGGATGGAGCAGCTCGGTAGCTCGTCGGGCTCATAACCCGAAGGTCGTAGGTTCAAATCCTGCTCCCGCAATAAGGCTCGGTAGCTCAGTTGGTAGAGCAATGGATTGAAGCTCCATGTGTCGGCGGTTCGATTCCGTCTCGCGCCATTTTATTGATAGTATTTATGCGGGTGTAGTTTAGTGGTAAAACTACAGCCTTCCAAGCTGTTGTCGCGAGTTCGATTCTCGTCACCCGCTTTGAACTTTGTTCTTTGTACCAAGTTTTTGACTTGGGCGCGTAGCTCAGGTGGTTAGAGCGCACGCCTGATAAGCGTGAGGTCGGTGGTTCGAGTCCACTCGTGCCCATTAATTGGAGAATTACTCAAGAGGCTGAAGAGGACGGTTTGCTAAATCGTTAGGTCGGGTAACTGGCGCAAGGGTTCGAATCCCTTATTCTCCGTTTTAATGAGAGTTTGTAACTCTCTTTTTTATTTTTAGAGACAATAAAACTTCAGATCCGTAAAACTTAATTGAATTACTAATCTGAAGTTATTTTTATATCGTTTATATTATAATTGTGTTATTTTACTTCCAACTATTGAGAGAAATTTCGCCACTATTTAGCCAGATTTCTTTTCCGTTATCACATTGAACTAAAAGTTTTCCATTTTCTGAGATGTCTTTAGCAAGTCCCTTGTAGTCTTTTTGCTCTAGTGTGAAAGTGACTTCTTTTCCTAGAATGAATGACTGTTTTTTGTATAGGTATAATAGCTCTTCTGCTGGTGTTTCGAAGAAAGTACGCCAGATTTCTATGATCAATTCATTCCTTGTTATAGGAGCTGTAGCTTTAAATAAGCTGGCAGCTTTTTCTTTTAATTCCTGAGGGAAGTCTTTAATAGTGAAATTGATACCTACTCCAATAATGATATCTGTGACTAAGCCAGTTTCTACAGAGGTCATTGCTTCAGTAAGGATTCCTCCAATTTTATGATTGTTTAGATAGATATCATTGACCCATTTTATGTCGGCATCTATTAAAGTTAGGTTCTTAATGGCTTTGTAGACAGCTCCAGCTACAAGTAGTGTGTAGGATGGTAATTTGTCATAGGGGAGATTTGGTTTAAGATGGAGTGTCATATAAATACCACCTTGTGGTGAGTAGAAGGAACGTTGAAAACGGCCTCGGCCTGCTGTTTGATAGGAAGCTAGATAGAGGGTATTTGCTTCATGGCCTAAATCAATTGCTTCTTTTGCATCTAGTTGTGTTGATTTTGTTTCGGGTTTAAAGCTGACTTTAATTGGAAGATTTTCTTCTAGAATCTCTGGAAGAATAAGGTCACCATTCATCAGTTTATATCCTCTATTTTTGATACTATCAATTTCAATGCCTTCTTGTTCTAGTCGCTTGATAGCTTTCCAAATTGATGTTCGGCTTAGGGATAGTTTTTCTGCGATTTTTTCTCCGCTGATATAGTCGGTTTCTTTAGATAGGATTTGGTAGACAGCTTGGTAGGATTTCATAATGTTGCCTTTCTCACTAGTTGGTATTGAGAGTATTCTTTTCTTGTATGACTTGGAGTCTGATTAAAGTATTGTTTATAAGCTTTCGAAAAATGGAGTGGATCTGAAAAACCTACCGAGTATGCAATTACCTTGATGGACTCTTGGGTATTTTCGAGAAGTTGTCTAGCTCGGTGCATTCGAACGTAGAGTAGGTATTCTTTGGGTGATAAGGTATTAAATTCTTTGAATACGCTTGATAAGTAGCTTCTGTGAACGGATAGTTCTTTTGCTAAATCTTGAATTGTAAGTGATTGAGGATAGTGGCTATCAATTAATCGTTTGCATTCAAGATAGAGTTGGTGGGTTGATGAAATATTCTTTTTTTTCTGATTGGGAGCAATAGTTCCCAGATGAAACATCAGTTCATGAAGTTGTCCCATGATATGGAGTTGAGCTAATTCACTTGATTTTGTAATCTGAGCGAAGCGGACAATGTCTGAGATGAGTTTTGCAGTAGTCTGGGTATGACAAGTTTCAGATTGGATGAGATAGGATTGATCAGAAATTTGAGAAAGAGCAAAATAATCAGGGGATTTCCCTCCAGTGATTCCTAACCAGTAGTAGGCCCAAGGTTCTTTACTATCTGCTTGATAAAAGGTTAGTTCCTCTGGTTTTAATAGAAAGAAATCTCCTTCTTTTAAATCAACAATTTTACCCTTGTAATAAAATTTTCCTTGTCCTTTAGTAATGTAATGTAGAACGTATGTATCACGAATGGCTGGACCAAAAGAGTAATTAGGTGTGCATTCCTCATATCCATAAAAGCTTAGGGCAAGGTCGATTGTTCCAGTCTGGTATTCTGAAAAAACTAACATGTGCTACCTCCTACCTAACATTTTACCATATTCTTGAGACATTTTTCTATTTTGGAAAGCGATTTCAGGTGATAAAATATAATCAATAAAGTGATGAGGTGAAGTAAATGGGAGTTAGGATAGAGAATAATCTATTTTATGTTGAGAGTAAAAATCTAAGTTTGATTATTGAAAATCGAAATGGCTACTTACTTTTGAAACATTTAGGAAAGACTATTAAGAACTATAAAGGTTCCAATAGTGTTTATGAACGAGACCATGCCTTTTCAGGAAATCCAACGGCTACTAATCGAACCTTTAGTTTAGATACTCAGCGACAGATTTTTGGACAACATGGCTTAGGAGATTTTAGGAAACCAACCATACAGGTTCAGCATAGTGTAACTGAAGTAACAGACTTTCGATTTGTAGAAGCAAAGATTTTAAAAGGTCAGAATGGTCCACAGGGCTTACCTTCTCCACATAGCATGGACGATACAGAGACTCTTGTCTTAATGTTAGAAGATTCTAAGGCTCAACTTAGTCTGACTTTGTATTATACTACTTTTAATAATGATGCGACTATTGCTAGCTACAGTAAATTAGATAATAATAGTAATCAGGAAGTTGTCATCCATAAAGATTTTTCTTTTATGGCTGATTTTCCAGCTGCAGATTACGAAATAGTAACTCTGCAGGGTGCTTATGCTCGTGAAAAGACTGTTAGACGTCAACAGGTAGAACAAGGAATCTTTTCGATTAGCTCAAACCGAGGTGCTTCTGGTCATGCTCAAACACCAGCTCTTCTACTATGCGAACAAGGAGTCACAGAGGATGCTGGGAATGTGTTTGCTATTCAACTAATGTATAGTGGCAACTTTGAAGCTTTTGTTCAAAAAAATCAATTGAATGAAGTTCGGGTGGCTATTGGCATTAATCCAGAAAACTTTTCTTGGAAGTTAGCTCCTGAGGAATACTTTGAAACACCGGTAGCTTTAGTGACCCATTCAGATCAGGGATTAACTGGTATTAGTCATGAAAGTCAGAATTTTGTACTGAAGCACATTATGCTAAGTGAATTTTCTAAAAAAGAACGTCCAATTCTAATCAATAACTGGGAAGCTACTTACTTTGACTTTCAGAGAGAAAAACTGTTAGAGTTAGCAGATGAAGCTAAGAAAGTTGGCATTGAACTTTTTGTATTAGATGATGGTTGGTTTGGCAATCGTTTTGATGATAATCGTGCTTTAGGTGATTGGGTTGTTAATGAGGAAAAACTGGGTGGAAGTCTAGAAAGTCTGATTTCAGCTATCCATGAAAGAGGTTTGCAGTTTGGACTTTGGTTAGAACCCGAAATGATTTCTGTAGATAGTGATTTGTATCGTCGACATCCTGACTGGGCTATTCAGGTTCCTGACTATGAGCATACTTATTCTCGGAATCAATTAGTACTTAATCTTGCCAATCCTCAGGTAGTAGAATACTTGAAAAGTGTCTTAGATCAACTCCTATCTTATCATGATATTGATTACATTAAGTGGGATATGAACCGCAATATCACTAAGCTAGGGAATGGATTAACTTATCTAGAGACACAGATGCAATCTCATCAGTACATGCTGGGGCTTTACGAACTCGTTTCTTATCTGACAGAGAAGCACAGCCATATTCTCTTTGAGTCCTGCTCTGGTGGTGGTGGACGAAATGATCTTGGTATGATGCGCTATTTCCCACAAGTCTGGGCTAGTGATAATACTGATGCCATTGCACGTTTACCAATTCAATACGGTTCATCCTATCTCTATCCAACCATTTCTATGGGGGCTCATGTGTCAGCAGTACCGAATCATCAGATGGGACGAATGACACCATTAGAAACACGTGGCCTTGTAGCAATGATGGGAAATTTGGGCTATGAACTTGATTTGACAAATTTATCAGATGAAGAGAAAGCTACGATTGCTAATCAGGTGAACTTGTATAAAGAATTACGACCAGTAGTTCAGTTAGGACAGCAGTATAGACTAATTAATCCTGATACTGTATCCAATGAAGCAGCTGTACAATTTAATTACGGAAATCAAACGATTGTAACCTACGTTCGCGTTTTATCTGTTGTAGAGACCATGGAAACAACTTTAAAATTAAAAAATTTGGATGAAGAGGGACTATATAAATTACAGGAAAATGGCGAAGTTTACTCAGGTGCAGAACTAATGTATGCGGGCCTAACTGTTATCTTATCCCAAGGAGATTTTTTGAGTAGACAGTATATTTTTAGAAGACTATGATAAGGGTGTATAAATTTATAAAGGAGGCTTTCTAATGGAATGGTATAAAAAAATCGGACTTCTTGCAACTACAGGTTTAGCTTTGGTTGGGCTCGGCGCTTGCTCCAACTATGGTAAATCTGCGGATGGCACAGTGACCATCGAGTATTTCAACCAGAAAAAAGAAATGACCAAAACCTTGGAAGAAATCACTCGTGATTTTGAGAAGGAAAACCCTAAGATCAAGGTCAAAGTCGTCAATGTACCAAATGCTGGTGAAGTATTGAAGACACGCGTTCTCGCAGGAGATGTGCCTGATGTGGTCAATATTTACCCACAGTCCATCGAACTGCAAGAATGGGCAAAAGCAGGTGTCTTTGAAGATTTGAGCAACAAAGACTACCTGAAACGCGTGAAAAATGGCTACGCTGAAAAATATGCTGTAAACGAAAAAGTTTACAACGTTCCTTTTACAGCTAATGCTTATGGAATTTACTACAACAAAGATAAATTCGAAGAACTGGGCTTGAAGGTTCCTGAAACCTGGGATGAATTTGAACAGTTAGTCAAAGATATCGTTGCTAAAGGACAAACACCATTTGGAATTGCAGGTGCAGATGCTTGGACACTCAATGGTTACAATCAATTAGCCTTTGCGACAGCAACAGGTGGAGGAAAAGAAGCAAATCAATACCTTCGTTATTCTCAACCAAATGCCATTAAATTGTCGGATCCGATTATGAAAGCTGATATCAAGGTCATGGACATCCTTCGCATCAATGGCTCTAAGCAAAAGAACTGGGAAGGTGCTGGCTATACCGATGTTATCGGAGCCTTCGCACGTGGGGATGTCCTCATGACACCAAATGGGTCTTGGGCGATCACAGCGATTAATGAACAAAAACCGAACTTTAAGATTGGGACCTTCATGATTCCAGGAAAAGAAAAAGGACAAAGCTTAACCGTTGGTGCGGGAGACTTGGCATGGTCTATCTCAGCCACCACCAAACATCCAAAAGAAGCCAATGCCTTTGTGGAATATATGACCCGTCCAGAAGTCATGCAAAAATACTACGATGTGGACGGATCTCCAACAGCGATCGAAGGGGTCAAACAAGCAGGAGAAGATTCACCGCTTGCTGGTATGACCGAATATGCCTTTACGGATCGTCACTTGGTCTGGTTGCAACAATATTGGACCAGTGAAGCAGACTTCCATACCTTGACCATGAACTATGTCTTGACCGGTGATAAACAAGGCATGGTCAATGATTTGAATGCCTTCTTTAACCCGATGAAAGCGGATGTGGATTAGGAGTAGAGAGACTATGAAAAAAGTATTACAAAAATATTGGGCATGGGCTTTTGTGGTCATCCCCCTCTTGTTACAAGCAATTTTCTTCTATGTGCCGATGTTTCAAGGAGCCTTTTACAGTTTTACCAACTGGACAGGATTGACTTATAACTACAAATTTGTCGGCTTAAACAACTTTAAGCTCCTCTTCATGGATCCAAAATTCATGAATGCGATTGGCTTTACCGCAATCATTACGATTGCCATGGTGGTTGGTGAGATTGCACTCGGGATCTTCATTGCGCGTGTCTTGAACTCTAAAATCAAAGGCCAAACCTTCTTCCGTGCTTGGTTCTTCTTCCCAGCTGTTTTATCTGGTTTGACAGTGGCTTTGATCTTCAAGCAAGTCTTCAACTACGGTCTTCCAGCGATTGGGAATGCCCTTCATATTGAATTTCTCCAAACCAGTCTTTTAGGGACTAAGTGGGGAGCAATCTTTGCGGCTGTCTTTGTCCTTCTTTGGCAAGGGGTGGCTATGCCCATCATCATCTTCCTAGCTGGTTTGCAATCTATTCCAACTGAGATTACAGAGGCAGCAAGGATTGATGGTGCGACTAGCAAGCAAGTTTTCTGGAACATTGAATTGCCTTACTTGCTACCAAGTGTCTCTATAGTCTTTATCCTAGCCCTAAAAGGTGGGCTGACTGCCTTTGACCAAGTCTTTGCCATGACCGGTGGTGGTCCAAACAATGCCACAACCTCACTTGGGCTCTTGGTTTATAACTATGCCTTTAAAAACAACCAATTCGGTTATGCCAATGCCATTGCCGTAATCTTGTTCTTCTTAATTGTAGTGATTTCGATCATCCAATTGAGAGTATCTAAGAAATTTGAAATTTAAGAGGAGAAGCATGATGAAACAAGATGAAAGAAAAGCCCTGATTGGCAAATACATTCTATTGATTCTAGGATCGGTTCTGATTTTAGTGCCGCTCCTTGCTACCCTCTTTAGTTCTTTCAAACCCACTAAGGATATTGTAGATAATTTCTTTGGCTTTCCAACCAACTTCACATGGGACAACTTTAGCCGTCTCTTAGCTGATGGGATTGGAGGCTATTATTGGAACTCTGTCGTCATCACTGTCTTGTCTTTACTTGCAGTAATGATCTTTATCCCTATGGCAGCCTACTCCATCGCTCGCAATATGAGTAAAAGAAAAGCCTTTACCATCATGTATACCCTCTTAATCCTCGGAATCTTCGTCCCTTTCCAAGTCATCATGATTCCGATTACGGTTATGATGAGTAAACTCGGTTTGGCTAATACCTTTGGTTTGATCTTGCTCTACTTGACCTATGCGATTCCACAGACCCTCTTTCTCTATGTTGGCTATATCAAAATCTCGATTCCAGAAAGTCTGGATGAAGCAGCAGAGATCGATGGGGCTAATCAATTTACAACCTATTTCCGCATCATCTTCCCAATGATGAAACCGATGCATGCGACAACCATGATCATCAATGCCCTTTGGTTCTGGAATGACTTCATGTTGCCACTCCTTGTCTTGAACCGGGATTCCAAAATGTGGACTCTGCCTTTGTTCCAATACAACTACGCAGGCCAATATTTCAACGACTACGGACCAAGCTTTGCCTCTTACGTGGTCGGCATTATCAGTATCACCATTGTCTATCTCTTCTTCCAACGCCATATCATTTCAGGAATGAGCAACGGGGCAGTGAAGTAATACTCAATGAAAATCAAAGAGCAAACTAGGAAGCTAGCCGCAGGTTGCTCAAAACACTGTTTTGAGGTTGTGGATGAAACTGACGAAGTCAGTAACCATACCTACGGTAAGGCAACGCTGACGTGGTTTGAAGAGATTTTCGAATAGTATAAGAAGAGCTCATGGAATCTATAGTCTTTGACACAGAGGAAGAGTTCAGCTTGTTGATAATTCTATGTAGAAAACAAGAAAGTAGTACTTTGTTTATCACAGTCTATATTAGTACGAGTTTGATGATAAATAGAGATTTAAAATGAATTTTATTTATGAAGCCAGATCATATGAGACTTGGCTTCAATTAGAAAAAGGAGAGTAATGATGCCAATTCAAAATAAAACCATGTTGATTACCTATTCTGATAGCCTTGGAAATAATCTTAAAGACTTATATGATAATTTGGAAGAGCATTTTGGAGATGCTATTGGAGGAGTTCACCTTTTACCATTTTTCCCATCAACAGGTGATCGTGGATTTGCGCCAGTTGACTACGACGAAGTGGACTCAGCTTTTGGTGATTGGGAGGATGTTAAGCGTTTAGGTGAGAGATATTATCTTATGTTTGATTTTATGATTAATCATATTTCTCGTCAATCCAAGTATTATAAGGACTATCAAGAAAAACATGAAGCCAGTGAATTTAAAGATCTCTTTTTAAACTGGGATAAGTTTTGGCCAGAAAACCGTCCGACACAGTCTGATGTAGATTTAATTTACAAGCGTAAGGATCGTGCACCAAAGCAAGAGATTGTGTTTGAAGATGGTTCAGTGGAACATTTGTGGAATACCTTTGGTGAGGAGCAGATTGATCTTGATGTGACCAAAGAAGTAACTATGGAATTTATCCGTAAGACCATTCAGCACTTGGCAAGTAATGGGTGTGATTTGATTCGTCTAGATGCCTTTGCTTATGCAGTGAAGAAATTGGATACTAATGATTTCTTTGTGGAACCAGATATTTGGGATTTATTGGACAAAGTTCGAGATATCGCTGCTGAGTATGGGACAGAGCTTTTACCTGAGATTCATGAACACTATTCGATTCAGTTTAAAATAGCAGACCATGATTACTATGTTTATGATTTTGCTCTTCCAATGGTGACACTTTATACTCTTTACAGTTCCAGAACAGAGCGTTTGGCTAAGTGGTTAAAGATGAGCCCGATGAAGCAATTTACGACGCTAGATACCCATGATGGGATTGGAGTAGTAGATGTCAAGGATATCCTGACCGATGAGGAGATTGACTATGCTTCAAATGAACTTTATAAGGTTGGAGCCAATGTCAAACGTAAGTACTCTAGTGCCGAGTATAACAACTTAGATATCTACCAAATCAATTCAACCTACTATTCAGCGCTTGGAGATGATGATGTCAAGTATTTTCTCGCTCGTCTAATTCAAGCTTTTGCCCCAGGTATTCCTCAGGTTTACTATGTGGGTCTATTAGCAGGCAAGAATGACTTGAAATTATTAGAAGAAACTAAAGAAGGTCGAAATATTAATCGTCATTACTATAGCAACGAGGAAATAGCAAAAGAAGTGCAACGACCTGTTGTGAAGGCCCTTCTCAATCTATTTTCTTTCCGTAACCGTTCAGAAGCCTTTGATCTAGAAGGGACTACTGAGATAGAGACACCAACAGCTCACAGCATTGTAATCAAACGTCAAAATAAAGATAAGTCCGTAACAGCAGTAGCAGAAATTGATTTGCAAAATCAGACTTATCGGGTAATTGAGAATGGAGTTGAAGTAACATTTTGAAGCCTTGATATGGTGGATAAAATAGGGTTTTTATTTTGGAAAACGTTTCCTTTGTTTTCAAATTGCTAAAAAAGTGGTACAATATAGGATAGCTTACTATTATCTGAATCAGCTGATTTGGAGAGAAAGGATTCATTTTGAAATCAATAGGCTTTATTGAAAAGCTGAAGGGGTTGTCTAGTAAAGAGCTGATTTTATTGGGAATTATCCTGAGTATCTTTTTACCCTTTTATCTTTTTGTAGTTGTACTCTGTTTATATATTATCAGTTTGATTTTTACAGGAGACATGAAAAGTATTCTTCAGAAAATGGGGGAGCATCCGATGCTGCTTCTTTTTCTTAGCTATAGTACTGTTATATCCATTCTTGCACAAAATTGGATGGGTCTTGTGGCTTCAGTAGGAATGTTTCTATTTACTATTTTCTTTTTGCACTATCAGTCGATTTTATCCCATAAATTCTTTCGATTGATTTTGCAGTTCGTCTTGTTTGGTAGTGTCTTGTCAGCTGCTTTTGCCAGTTTAGAACATTTCCAAATTGTGAAGAAATTTAACTATGCTTTTCTTTCACCCAATATGCAGGTGTGGCATCAGAACCGGGCAGAAGTGACCTTCTTTAATCCTAATTATTATGGAATTATTTGTTGTTTCTGTATTATGATTGCTTTCTATCTGTTTACAACGACCAAGTTGAATTGGTTGAAAGTATTCTGTGTGATTGCAGGCTTTGTTAATCTCTTTGGTTTGAACTTTACTCAAAATCGAACTGCCTTTCCTGCTATTATCGCTGGAGCAATTATCTATCTCTTTACGACTATTAAAAACTGGAAGGCCTTTTGGCTTAGTATTGGGGTCTTCGCGATTGGTTTGAGTTTCCTCTTTTCTAGTGATTTGGGAGTTCGAATGGGTACTTTAGACTCTTCTATGGAAGAACGCATTTCTATCTGGGATGCTGGGATGGCCTTGTTTAAGCAAAATCCTTTTTGGGGTGAAGGGCCATTGACCTATATGCACTCTTATCCTCGGATACATGCTCCTTATCATGAACATGCCCACAGTCTTTATATTGATACGATTCTGAGTTACGGAATTGTGGGTACCATTTTATTAGTTTTGTCTTCTGTTGCTCCTGTTCGCTTGATGATGGATATGAGTCAGGAGTCGGGGAAACGTCCGATTATCGGCCTTTATCTATCTTTCCTTACAGTGGTTGCTGTGCACGGAATTTTTGACTTGGCTCTCTTCTGGATTCAGTCAGGCTTTATTTTCTTGCTAGTTATGTGCAGTATTCCATTGGAGCATCGAATGTTGGTATCGGACATGACGGATTAAGTTTTATAAGTTTGAAATCTTCTACCTTGGGTAGGAGATTTTTTTATACGATGGGCATGTCGTGCATCTGAGGTGTAAGTCCTCTGTAGGGATCCACTACCGGTGAATACAATAGCGCTCCCCAAGCCTGACTATCGTGAGGTAGCGGATTAAAATGGTCTGGGGATAGATCGTTTTAAGTCTGACGCAGGAAATAAGAATTGTCAGAGAAAGCAATAGTGAAATCGTAGGCTATGAATAGAAACGTGATAGCGAGGAGCATATAGTGGATAAGGTAGCGAGAAATTTTAAAGTATAAAAGATAGTCTTAATCTATATATGTAAATCACAAAAGTAATTGAATTCGGAATAAGGTTGGTGTGAAAAGACATAGTAAACTGAATCTTGAATACTAGAATGATACTTCTACAATATTGTTATAATTTAATTTGAATTCCAAAATCACATTGTTCCGTCCGTATTTCATTTTACTGTATGTCTTCCTAAACTCCAAAGTTTCTGCGTCAAATTTCCTATTTTCACTGTAGTCTTTGACACTTCGAACGACAATTTGAATCATATATTCAAAAAAAAATGAAAAATTTGTGCCAACAAGCCTAAATATTCTGAAAATTTGTTTGATTTTTAATGGATAATGTGATATAATGGTTGTCAATCTATAATTCACATAAACAGAGGAGTAGAAAATGAAAAAAAATCGTGTATTTGCTACAGCAGGTCTTGTTTTATTAGCAGCAGGTGTACTTGCAGCATGCAGTTCTTCAAAATCATCTGATTCATCAGCCCCTAAAGCTTATGGCTATGTTTATACAGCAGACCCAGAAACCTTGGACTACCTGATTTCAAGTAAAAATAGTACAACAGTAGTGACTTCAAATGGGATTGATGGTTTATTCACTAACGATAATTACGGTAATCTTGCTCCTGCAGTTGCAGAGGATTGGGAAGTCTCTAAGGATGGTTTGACCTACACTTATAAGATTCGTAAAGGGGTTAAATGGTTTACCTCTGATGGAGAAGAATATGCAGAGGTGACGGCTAAAGATTTCGTGAACGGTTTAAAACACGCAGCAGATAAAAAATCAGAAGCTATGTATTTAGCTGAAAATTCGGTTAAAGGCTTGGCAGATTATCTATCAGGAACTTCAACAGATTTTTCAACAGTTGGTGTCAAGGCGGTTGATGATTATACGTTACAATACACTTTGAACCAGCCTGAACCGTTCTGGAACTCTAAGTTGACCTATTCTATTTTCTGGCCTCTGAATGAAGAATTCGAAACATCAAAAGGAAGCGATTTTGCTAAACCAACAGATCCGACATCCTTGCTTTATAATGGTCCATTCTTGTTGAAAGGGTTGACTGCAAAATCTTCTGTAGAGTTTGTAAAAAATGAGCAATATTGGGATAAAGAAAATGTCCACCTAGATACTATCAATCTAGCTTACTATGATGGATCAGATCAGGAGTCGCTAGAGCGTAACTTCACTAGTGGAGCTTATAGTTATGCCCGTCTTTACCCTACCAGCTCCAACTATTCTAAGGTTGCAGAAGAATACAAGGACAATATCTATTACACACAATCAGGCTCTGGGATTGCTGGTCTGGGTGTGAATATTGATCGCCAAAGTTACAACTATACTTCTAAAACTACAGATTCAGAGAAAGTAGCTACTAAGAAGGCATTGCTTAACAAAGATTTCCGTCAAGCCTTGAATTTTGCTCTTGATCGCTCAGCTTACTCAGCTCAAATCAATGGTAAAGATGGAGCAGCTTTAGCAGTTCGTAATTTATTTGTAAAACCAGACTTTGTTTCAGCTGGTGAGAAGACCTTTGGTGATTTAGTCGCTGCTCAACTTCCTGCTTATGGTGATGAGTGGAAAGGTGTGAATTTAGCTGATGGGCAGGATGGTTTATTCAATGTTGACAAGGCCAAGGCAGAGTTTGCGAAAGCTAAGAAAGCTTTAGAAGCAGACGGCGTTCAGTTTCCTATTCATCTGGACGTTCCAGTAGACCAAGCATCAAAAAACTACATATCTCGTATTCAGTCCTTTAAACAATCTGTAGAAACAGTTCTTGGTGTTGAAAATGTCGTTGTTGATATTCAACAAATGACAAGTGATGAATTCCTTAATATTACTTACTATGCTGCCAATGCTTCATCTGAGGATTGGGATGTATCAGGAGGAGTTTCATGGGGTCCAGACTATCAAGACCCATCTACTTACCTGGATATTTTAAAAACAACTAGCAGTGAAACTACAAAAACATATTTAGGATTTGATAATCCAAATAGCCCTTCAGTAGTTCAAGTTGGTTTGAAAGAATACGATAAATTAGTTGATGAAGCTGCCAGAGAGACAAGCGACTTGAATGTCCGTTATGAAAAATATGCAGCGGCTCAAGCATGGTTGACAGATAGTTCACTCTTTATTCCTGCTATGGCTTCTTCTGGTGCAGCACCAGTGCTTTCACGAATTGTTCCATTTACTGGAGCTTCTGCGCAAACAGGCTCTAAGGGGTCAGATGTTTACTTCAAATATTTGAAATTACAAGATAAAGTGGTGACTAAGGAAGAGTATGAAAAAGCTCGTGAAAAATGGTTGAAAGAAAAAGCTGAATCAAATGAGAAAGCTCAAAAAGAATTGGCAAGTCATGTGAAGTAAATAATTTCTAATAGAACTTTCTCTCCATGAGGAGAAGGTTCTTTTGGGATTTTTAAAGGAAATAATATGAAAAAATATATTTTTATGCGTGTTTTGCGGTCATTGGTTTCGATTTTCTTAGTAACGACTTTGACCTACACGATTATCTATACCTTGGTTCCTCGAAAATTGATTTTCAAGCAGGATCCTAACTATAATAAAATTGCGACAACGGCTGATAAACGTGATAACTATGAAAATACTGTGTTTGAGCGTATGGGCTACATTGAGTATTACGATACTAAAGAGTTGCAAGAAAAGGCAAGTAGCATGGATTCTTCTGTAACAGTAGAAGCAAATGCGACCAATAAAGCTATTTATGAAAAGTACATCAATCAATTAGGTCATGGTTGGACTTTGGGAGAATTTACTGAAAGTGGTCAATTCTATGCTACTCGTGAAATTCCAATTTTTGAACGTGTTTTTCACTTCTATGCTAACTTGATTGACATTGACCATACAAATAAAATCCAAGACCCTGAAAATCCAGACTTGAAACGCTACCTTCGTTTTGAAAATGATCCAGCTATCGGATGGTCATTGGTCGGTTCAGGAACTAAACATAAATATCTCTTGTACTTTAACAGTCAGTTCCCATTTGTTCATCAAAACTTTGTGAACTTGAATTTAGGTGACTCTTACCCAACCTATGCTAATACACCAGTTCTTCAGGTTATTACTCAAGGTCAAGGACAAACCAAAACTGCCCAAGTTCAGTTCCCAACAGGTAAGAAAACGTCTTCTGTAAATATTTACTCAAGAACCTACAAGTCACCTAGTCAGGCTGACTCTCGTGAAGTAGCTAGCTATGGGAAAGATGATCCTTATACAGCGACTGAAAGTAATTACCAATATCCATCTATGATTGTCAGCTCTGCTATTACTGGTTTGATTGGTTTGGTTCTTGCCTATGCTCTTGCCGTGCCACTTGGTTCAGCCATGGCTCGTTTCAAGAACACTTGGATTGATAGCCTCTCAACAGGGACTTTGACCTTCTTGCTTGCTCTTCCAACGATTGCCTTGGTTTACATCGTTCGATTGATTGGATCATCTATTGCCCTTCCAGATTCATTCCCTATCTTGGGAGCTGGAGATTGGCGTTCTTACGTTTTACCAGCAGTCATCCTTGGTTTGTTGGGTGCTCCTGTTACAGCCATTTGGATTCGTCGTTACATGATTGACTTGCAATCTCAAGACTTTGTTCGTTTCGCTCGTGCAAAAGGTTTGTCTGAAAAAGAAATTTCAAACAAACACATCTTTAAAAATGCCATGGTTCCGCTGGTTTCAGGAATTCCTGGTGCCATTATTGGGGTTATCGGTGGTGCAACCCTTACTGAAACAGTCTTCGCCTTCCCAGGTATGGGTAAAATGTTGATTGACTCTGTAAAAGCATCTAATAACTCTATGGTCGTTGGTCTTGTCTTCATCTTTACATGTATTTCTATCTTCTCACGTCTTTTGGGAGATATTTGGATGACTATTATTGACCCACGTATTAAATTGACTGAGAAAGGAGGCAAATAATGTCTACAATCGATAAAGAAAAATTTCAGTTTGTAAAACGTGACGATTTTGCCTCTGAAACTATTGATGCGCCAGCATATTCTTACTGGAAATCAGTGTTTAAACAATTTATGAAGAAAAAATCAACTGTAGTCATGTTGGGAATCTTGGTAGCCATCATTTTGATAAGTTTCATCTACCCAATGTTTTCTAAGTTTGATTTCAATGATGTCAGCAAGGTAAACGACTTTAGTGTTCGTTATATCAAGCCAAATGCGGAGCATTGGTTCGGTACTGACAGTAACGGTAAATCGCTCTTTGACGGTGTCTGGTTCGGAGCTCGTAACTCCATCCTCATTTCTGTGATTGCGACAGTGATTAACTTGGTTATCGGTGTTTTTGTCGGTGGTATTTGGGGTATTTCAAAATCAGTTGACCGTGTCATGATGGAAGTTTACAACGTCATCTCAAACATCCCACCTCTTTTGATTGTTATTGTCTTGACTTACTCAATCGGAGCTGGATTCTGGAATCTGATTTTTGCCATGAGCGTAACAACATGGATTGGTATTGCCTTCATGATCCGTGTGCAAATCTTGCGCTATCGTGACTTGGAATACAACTTGGCGTCACGTACTTTGGGAACACCAACCTTGAAGATTGTTGCCAAAAATATCATGCCTCAATTGGTATCTGTTATTGTGACAACCATGACTCAAATGCTTCCAAGCTTTATCTCATACGAAGCCTTCTTGTCTTTCTTCGGTCTTGGATTACCGATTACAGTGCCAAGTTTGGGTCGTTTGATTTCGGATTATTCACAAAACGTAACAACCAATGCTTACTTGTTCTGGATTCCATTGACAACCCTTGTCTTGGTATCCTTGTCCCTTTTCGTAGTTGGTCAAAACTTAGCGGATGCTAGTGATCCACGTACACATAGATAGGAGTAGAAATGACAAAAGAAAAAAATGTAATTTTGACTGCTCGCGATATTGTCGTGGAATTTGACGTTCGTGACAAAGTATTGACAGCCATTCGCGGCGTTTCCCTTGAACTAGTCGAAGGAGAAGTATTAGCCTTGGTAGGTGAGTCAGGATCAGGTAAATCTGTTTTGACAAAGACCTTCACAGGTATGCTCGAAGAAAATGGTCGTATTGCCCAAGGTAGTATTGACTACCGTGGTCAGGACTTGACAGCTTTATCTTCTCACAAGGATTGGGAACAAATTCGTGGTGCTAAGATTGCGACTATCTTCCAGGACCCAATGACTAGTTTGGACCCCATTAAAACAATTGGTAGTCAGATTACAGAAGTTATTGTAAAACACCAAGGAAAAACAGCTAAAGAAGCGAAAGAATTGGCCATTGACTACATGAATAAGGTTGGCATTCCAGACGCAGATAGACGTTTTAATGAATACCCATTCCAATATTCTGGAGGAATGCGTCAACGTATCGTTATTGCGATTGCCCTTGCCTGCCGACCTGATGTCTTGATCTGTGATGAGCCAACAACTGCCTTGGATGTAACTATTCAAGCTCAGATTATTGATTTGCTAAAATCTTTACAAAACGAGTATCATTTCACAACAATCTTTATTACCCACGACCTTGGTGTGGTGGCAAGTATTGCGGATAAGGTAGCGGTTATGTATGCAGGAGAAATCGTTGAGTATGGAACGGTTGAGGAAGTCTTCTATGACCCTCGCCATCCATATACATGGAGTCTCTTGTCTAGCTTGCCTCAGCTTGCTGATGATAAAGGGGATCTTTACTCAATCCCAGGAACACCTCCGTCACTTTATACTGACCTGAAAGGGGATGCTTTTGCCTTGCGTTCTGACTACGCAATGCAGATTGACTTCGAACAAAAAGCTCCTCAATTCTCAGTATCAGAGACACATTGGGCTAAAACTTGGCTTCTTCATGAGGATGCTCCAAAAGTAGAAAAACCAGCTGTGATTGCAAATCTCCATGATAAAATCCGTGAAAAAATGGGATTTGCCCATCTGGCTGACTAGGAGGAAGGAAATGTCTGAAAAATTAGTAGAAATCAAAGATTTAGAAATTTCCTTCGGTGAAGGAAGTAAGAAGTTTGTCGCGGTTAAAAATGCTAACTTCTTTATCAACAAGGGAGAAACTTTCTCGCTTGTAGGTGAGTCCGGTAGTGGGAAAACAACTATTGGTCGTGCTATCATCGGTCTAAATGATACAAGTAATGGAGATATCATTTTTGATGGTCAAAAGATTAATGGTAAGAAATCGCGTGAACAAGCTGCGGAATTGATTCGTCGAATCCAGATGATTTTCCAAGACCCTGCCGCAAGTTTGAATGAACGTGCGACTGTTGATTATATTATTTCTGAAGGTCTTTACAATCACCGTTTATTTAAGGATGAAGAAGAACGTAAAGAGAAAGTTCAAAATATTATCCGTGAAGTAGGTCTTCTTGCTGAGCACTTGACTCGTTACCCTCATGAATTCTCAGGCGGTCAACGTCAACGTATCGGTATTGCCCGTGCCTTGGTCATGCAACCAGACTTTGTTATTGCAGATGAGCCAATTTCAGCCTTGGACGTTTCTGTACGTGCCCAAGTCTTGAACTTGCTCAAAAAATTCCAAAAAGAGCTCGGCCTGACCTATCTCTTCATCGCCCATGACTTGTCGGTTGTTCGCTTTATTTCAGATCGTATCGCAGTTATTTACAAGGGTGTTATTGTAGAGGTTGCAGAAACAGAAGAATTGTTTAACAATCCAATTCACCCATATACTCAAGCCTTGCTTTCAGCGGTACCAATCCCAGATCCAATCTTGGAACGTAAGAAGGTCTTGAAGGTTTACGATCCAAGTCAACACGACTATGAGACTGATAAGCCATCTATGGTAGAAATCCGTCCAGGTCACTATGTTTGGGCGAACCAAGCCGAATTGGCACGTTATCAAAAAGGACTAAACTAGTAATGGTTTTATAATTTCCATGTCAATTTTTATGGAAATTATAAAACTTTTTTTGTTGGACTGATTTGAAAAACTTTGAAAGCTTCCTGAAAGAATTTTCGAAAAATTTTAAAAAATTCTGAAATATTATTGACAGGTGATGAAAAAGGTGGTAGGATAGGAAGCATCAAAAAAGAAAGCAGAAAAAGAAATGAATAAGAGACAAGCCGTAACTATGAATCAAAACTTTTACTTTAGCTACTTTAGATAGTGTTTGTAGACATGTCACCATGGATGCAAACAGTTCAAGCAATTTGTTTGTATCTATGTGGCTAAGATTTTTGATTGTGGTCCATATAGATGAATATCTAAATGGACTAGCTAAGTTGTAACTTGTTAGGTTATTTCAAGTATCCGTTTAGATAGTATCTAGGCGGTTTTTTGTTTTATCTTTTCTGAGAAGGAGTTTCATTATGAAAGTTGTTCGAAAATCACTAGCCCCCTCTTGGTAGTGGGGCTCCTCTTGACTTCTCTGATCAGTTTGCATCAGTTGAAGGCAGATAAGAAAAAGATGTCTTTCGTATCGGTATTTCGCAATTTATTACCCACCAGTCCTTATATGCTACTAGAGAAGGATTTGTGGATGAGCTGGCCAAACAAGGCTATGTTGAGGGGGAAAATATTGAGATTGATTTGCAAAATGCACAGGGAGAACAAAGAAATCTAAAAACGATTTCCCAGCAACTAGCAGAATCCAGCGATGTCGTTCTAGCCATCGCAAGGCCTTCTGCTCAGAGCTTGGCCAATACGACGCAAACGACACCAGTTATCTTTTCAGCTGTAACAGACCCAGTCAGTGCCAAGTTGGTTGAGTCAAGAGAACATCCTGGGGGCAATGTAACTGGGACAAGCGATCAGTCATCAGATGCTATTTCAACCCAAATCAATTTGATAAAGAAAGTGTTGCTAAAGGCTAAAACGATTGGAATCCTCTATACTCAGAGCGAGCCCAATTCGGTTGTTTAAAAGGATGAAGCTAAGCGACTTCTGAAAGAAAAAGGCTTTACCGTTGTTGAAAAAACAATCTTGGACAGTAATAACGTCAAGGCGGCAGCAGAGAGTTTGATGGCAGAGGTGGATATGGTTTTTGTCCCAACTGATAATATCATTTTGTCAACCATGGAAACAGTTAAGCAGGTTTCTATTAAACACAAGGTTCCAGTATTCGGTGGTTCAACAGAAATGATTGCTGTTGGTGGCTTGTATAACTACGGAACCAATTATGAAGAATTGGGAAGACAGACAGCTCGCATGCTGATTCGTGTTTTAAAAGGTGAGGAACCAGAAAATATAGCAGTTGAGTTGCCTGAAAAACTGGAATTGCATACCAATCAAGAAATGGCAGATGCATTGGGAATTGATATTAGTAAGTTAGAAGGCAAGGAATAAGGAGGATTAAGATGAATTTTGTGTTATCTAGTTTATCAGAAGGTTTGTTGTGGTCGATTGTGGCGATTGGGGTCTACTTGACTTTCCGTATTTTGGATATTGCGGATATGACTGCTGAGGGAGCCTTTCCTCTGGGGGCAGCAGTCGTTGTATCACAGATACAGGCAGGGGCAAATCCTTGGCTTGCGACTTTACTTGCTTTGCTGGCAGGTATGGTAGCAGGTCTTGTATCAGGAATGCTCCACACCAAGATGAAAATCCCAGCTCTCTTGACAGGGATTGTGACCTTGACAGGGCTCTATTCAATCAATATTAAAATCATGGGCAGTGTACCCAATCTTTCCTTGGGAGATTCTGCAACCGTCTTTAAACAGTTGGCGAGCTTGGGTCTGACAAATGAAGGAGCTGTTTTCTCACTTAGTTTGGTCTGTTTTTTACTTGTTTGTTTGGTCTTGACCCTTTTGATGAAAACAGAGATTGGCTTGGTCTTGCGTTCGACTGGGGATAATATCCCGATGAGTGAGGCCAATGGAGTCAATGTAGACACCATGAAGATTGTTGGTTACATGATTTCAAACGGTTTGATTGCTCTATGTGGTTCCTTGTTTGCCCAAAATGATGGATTTTCAGATGTGACTTCTGGGACAGGAACCATTGTTGTTGGTTTGAGCTCGGTGATTATTGCGGAAGTCTTGATACACGACTTGACCATTGGAGGCCGCTTATTATCCATCGGAATCGGTGCTATTGTTTACCGTTTGATTATTTTAAATATCTATGAAATTCCAAATCTAGATCAAAACTTGGTACGTCTCTTTAATGCAATCTTGCTCACTTTGGTTTTATTTGCACCAGAATTGCAAAAGAGATTAAAGATTCGTGGTCTGAAATTGAGAAATGAATAGGAGGAGAAAGTTATGGCAAGTTTGTTAACACTTGAAAATATTCACAAGACATTTGAAGCAGGGACGGTCAATGAGAACCATGTCCTCAAAGGATTAGATTTAGAGGTTGAAGAGGGAGATTTTATCTCTGTGATTGGTGGAAATGGAGCAGGAAAATCCACTTTGATGAATATCTTGGCTGGCAATCTATCGGTGGACGAAGGGGACCTTCTACTGGCAGGGAAATCCATTAAAAATCTGAGTGTTAGAAAGAGAGCCAAGGATATTGCCCGTGTTTTTCAAGATCCTAAGATGGGAACAGCTTCTAGTTTGACGATTGAGGAGAATATGGCTATTGCCTTGAGACGTGGGCAAAAGAGAGGGCTTGGTTGGGGCGTGAAGGAGAAGGATAGAATCCAGTTCCAAGAGGCCTTGAAGGAGTTGAATATTGGTCTTGAAAACCGCTTAAAAGTAGATACTCAATATCTCTCAGGAGGACAAAGACAGGCTTTGACCCTAGTCATGGCAGCTCTGGTGAAACCCAAACTTTTGCTTTTGGATGAACATACTGCGGCACTTGACCCGAAAACCAGTCAAATGGTGATGGACTTGACGCAAAAGATTGTGGAGCACCATCAGTGGACGACTTTGATGATTACCCATGATATGAATCATGCGATTGAGTACGGCAATCGTCTCATTATGCTCTATCAAGGAAAGATAGTGGTAGATGTCAAGGGAGAAGAGAAAAAGCATCTGACAGTTGAAGACCTTATGCATCTCTTCCAGAAAAATAGTGGCCAAAGTCTGGTCAGTGATGAATTAGTTTTGGGATAAAGAAAAAGGCTGAGATCTGGTGTCTCAGTCTTTTATTTCTTGCGTTTTGCAAAATCTACAAATCTAAATTTTTCTAACTTATGGCGACTTTCGGTAAACTGAAATTGGCGTCCGTCTTGGAGATAGACTTTTGATTTAATCGAAACGACATAAGGGTCTTTGCCAATGTCCATGAGAATCTTGTCTCGGTCGCTTGAGTGGTCAATGGTGATTTCCTTCTGAGCATAATCAATAAGGAGTTTGAGGCCATTTTCTATATAAGAATAGATAGACTGCTCAGCAATTTGGCGAGTGAGATTTGGAATTAGTTCCATATCCAGATAGTCCGTATCCAGAACGGATACCAGATCATCCACCACACGCTGGCGGACCACCTTCCAAACCATCCGAAACTCTGGGAAACCGGTTATCAGTGAGGATTTTTTATCAATAATAATCTTGTCCAGACTGACCACGTTGGTTTTAGAGCGCAGTCCAAGTTCTTTAACTAGTTCTTGGTAGCTGGTTAGGTTGGATACAGGGAAATTGACGGTTTCTTCTTTGACGACTTGAGAACCTTGCCCTCTTATCTTTTTGATCAATCCTTCCTCTTGGAGGAGAGACAGGGCCTTTCGGACGGTATCACGACTCACTTGATATTGCTCCATAAGGTCGTGCTCGCTAGGAAGGAAATCTCCGACAGCGTAAGTCTCGTTTTGAATGGTTTCTTGGATTTGCTTAAATAATTGTTGGTATTTCTTCATTTTGCCTGCTTAAATAGGTTTTTAGTCTAGTTTAATGAACACCTGTATCTATTTTACCATACAAGTGCTAGAAAATTTACAAAAAAACACCCTTTTTATACCAAACAAGTTGCAGACAAGTTTGGTATCGTTTACAATATACTTATCAAATCAAACTTGCTTTGACAAGTATAAGGAGAATCAAATGGGAAAATTTGAACAAGAAGCCAAAGATCTGCTTCAGGCAATCGGAGGCAAAGAAAATGTGACTGCCGTAACTCACTGTGCGACACGGATGCGGTTTGTTTTAGGAGATGATAAGAAGGCTAATGTTAAAGCTATCGAGTCAATTCCAGCTGTTAAAGGAACCTTTACAAATGCAGGTCAATTTCAGGTAATCATTGGAAATGACGTGCCCATCTTTTATAATGATTTTACAGCCGTTTCAGGTATTGAGGGTGTTTCCAAAGAAGCAGCCAAGTCTGCAGCTAAGAGTAATCAAAACGTGGTCCAACGTGTTATGACCACTCTGGCGGAAATCTTTACTCCGATTATTCCAGCCTTGATTGTTGGTGGATTGATCCTCGGTTTCCGTAATGTCTTGGAAGGTGTCCATTGGTCGATGTTGGATGGCAAGACCATCACAGAATCCTCTCAGTTTTGGGCAGGGGTTAATCACTTCCTCTGGTTGCCTGGTGAAGCTATCTTCCAGTTCTTACCAGTAGGGATTACTTGGTCTGTTTCTCGTAAGATGGGAACCAGCCAAATTTTGGGAATTGTTCTCGGAATCTGTTTGGTATCGCCTCAGTTGCTCAATGCCTATGCGGTTGCTTCAACGCCAGCAGCTGATATCGCGGCAAACTGGGTTTGGAATTTTGGCTATTTTACTGTTAATCGTATCGGTTACCAAGCCCAAGTTATCCCAGCCTTGCTTGCAGGTTTGAGTCTGTCTTATCTTGAAATCTTCTGGCGCAAGCATATCCCAGAAGTCATTTCTATGATTTTTGTACCTTTCTTGTCATTGATTCCAGCCTTGATTTTGGCTCATACTGTTTTGGGACCAATCGGTTGGACAATTGGACAAGGACTTTCATCAGTTGTCTTGGCAGGTTTAACTGGTCCAGTTAAATGGCTCTTCGGTGCAATTTTTGGTGCCCTCTACGCTCCATTTGTCATTACAGGTCTGCACCATATGACCAATGCCATTGATACACAATTGATTGCGGATGCTGGTGGCACTGCCCTATGGCCAATGATTGCTCTTTCTAATATTGCTCAAGGCTCAGCCGTGTTTGCCTATTATTTCATGCATCGCCATGATGAGCGTGAGGCTCAGGTTTCACTTCCTGCAACCATTTCAGCCTATCTCGGTGTTACAGAACCAGCTCTTTTTGGGGTTAACGTAAAATATATTTATCCATTTGTTGCTGGGATGACTGGTTCAGCCCTTGCAGGCATGTTATCCGTTACTTTTAATGTAACTGCGGCTTCTATTGGTATCGGTGGTTTGCCAGGTATTCTCTCTATTCAACCTCAATACATGCTGCCATTTGCAGGAACTATGCTAGTTGCGATTGTTGTTCCAATGCTCTTGACTTTCTTCTTCCGCAAGGCTGGTCTCTTTACAAAAACAGAGGGCGATACGAACTTGCAGGCAGAATTCGTTGCTCAAGAAGAAGCAGAATTTGTGAACCATGAACCAGTAGAACTTACTTCGGTAGAAATTATCAGCCCACTAACTGGCCAAGTGAAAGAATTGAGTCAAGCGACGGATCCTATTTTTGCATCAGGTGTCATGGGGCAAGGTCTGGTCATTGAACCAAGCCAAGGTGAGTTGACCTCTCCAGTTAATGGGACAGTGACGGTTCTTTTCCCTACCAAGCATGCCATCGGCATTGTCTCTGACGAGGGAGTTGAATTGCTCATCCACATCGGTATGGATACAGTAGGTCTTGATGGCAAAGGTTTTGAAAGTCTTGTAGTCCAAGGAGATCACGTTACAGTTGGTCAGCAACTGATTCGTTTTGATATGGATGTCATTAAGGCTGCAGGTCTGGTGACAGAAACTCCTGTTATCATCACCAACCAAGATGCTTATACAGCGACTATTCCCGGAACTTATCCGACAACGATCCAAGCTGGAGCATCTCTCATGGTCGCTACACGAATCTAATACTCTTCGAAAATCTCTTCAAACCACGTCAGCTCTATCTGCAACCTCAAAATAGTGTTTTGAGCAACCTGTGCCTAGCTTCCTAGTTTGTTCTTTGATTTTCATTGAGTATAATTGAAATAGCACAAATAGGGACGGAAGACTGCTTCCTCCCTTTTATCAGAAAAGGAGAAACAGATGACACTTGATAAAGGAAAAGTAGTCTATCAAATCTATCCAAAATCTTACAAAGACACCACTGAAAACGGTATTGGGGATTTCCGTGGGATTATCGAAAAAATTCCCTATTTAGCCAAACTAGGTGTGGATATGGTCTGGCTCAATCCATTCTATCCAAGCCCTCAACGGGATAATGGTTACGATATTTCAGATTATATGGCAGTGGATCCTCTTTTTGGTGATATGGCTGATTTTGAGGAAATGGTGTGTGTCGGTAAAGAGCACAAGATTGACTTTATGCTGGACATGGTACTTAATCATTGTTCGACAGAGCATGAATGGTTTCAGAAAGCCCTAGCTGGTGATAAGTATTATCAAGACTTTTTCTTCATCCAAGACCAACCAACAGATTGGCAGTCTAAGTTTGGTGGTTCTGCATGGGCGCCTTTCGGGGATACTGGGAAATACTATCTTCACCTATTTGATGAGACCCAGGCTGACCTTAACTGGCGCAATTCCAATGTCCGTAAGGAGCTTTTCAAGGTTGTTAATTTCTGGCGCGACAAGGGTGTCAAAGGTTTCCGATTTGATGTGATCAATTTGATCGGTAAGGACGAGGTTTCAGTGGACTGTCCTGAAAATGAAGGGAAGCCAGCTTATACAGACAAACCCATCGTTCATAACTATTTGCGTATGATGAACCAAGCCACTTTTGGATCTGACGATAGCTTTATGACAGTTGGGGAAATGTCTTCTACCACCATGGAAAACTGTGTCCTCTATTCGTCGCCTGATCGTCAGGAATTATCCATGACCTTTAATTTTCATCACCTCAAGGTGGACTATAAGGATGGACAAAAGTGGACCTTGGCTCCCTTTGATTTTGAAGAGTTGAAGAGTCTTTACCATAGTTGGGGTAAGGAAATGAGTGATAAAGACGGTTGGAGTGCCCTCTTTTGGAACAATCACGATCAACCACGTGCCTTGAACCGTTTTGTCGATATTCAAAACTTCCGCAAGGAAGGAGCCACCATGCTAGCAGCCAGCATTCACCTGTCACGTGGGACACCTTATATCTACATGGGTGAGGAAATCGGGATGATTGACCCAGACTATGATTCTATGGCTGATTATGTGGATGTCGAATCGCTTAATGCCTATCAGATGCTCTTAGAAGAAGGAAAGAGTCAGCAAGAAGCCTTCCAGATTATTCAAGCTAAGTCGCGTGATAATTCACGCATTCCCATGCAGTGGGATGCTTCGGAAAATGCAGGATTTTCAACAGGCACTCCTTGGTTGAAAGCTGGTAAATCCTATAAAGACATCAATGTAGAAAATGAAATCCAGGGTCCGATTTTTACCTTCTATCAAGACTTGATTCGACTGCGTAAGGAAATGCCAATCATTTCAGAAGGAAGTTACAAACCAGCCTTTGAAGATAGCAAACAAGTCTACGCTTTTGAACGCCAGTTTGAGGATCAAAAGTTACTAGTGCTCAATAACTTTTATGCTAAAGAAGTGGAAATCGACTTGCCAGCAGTCTACCAAAATGGACAGATTTTGATATCAAACTATGAAGATGCAGAAGTGTCTGAGAAAATTCTACTCAAACCCTATCAAACACTGGCTATTTATGTAAATTAATACTCTTCGCAAATCTCTTCAAACCGTGTCAGTTTTATCTGCAACCTCAAAGCGGTGCTTTGAGCAACCTGTGGCTAGCTTCCTAGTTTGCTCTTTGATTTTCATTGAGTATAAACTTAGCAAGGAGACCTCTTTTTCAGAAAAACAGGGTTCTTTTTGCTGTCTATTCCATCCTTGAAAGTGTAGAACAAACTGGTCAGGGTGGCTAGTTTGTGGTATAATGAAAGGGATTCAAAAAGAAACAGGAGAAAAATGATGGATTTACTTTTAGCAATTGTATTGATTGTGCTAGCTTTTCTAGGAGGAGCTCTTGGAGGAATGTACTTGGTTCGTAAGCAAATCGAAAAAGAATTTGCTGACAACCCACGTTTGAATGCTGAAGCAGTTCGTACTCTTTTGAGTGCAAATGGTCAAAAACCAAGCGAAGCTAAGGTACAACAAGTTTACCACCAAATCATCCGCCAACAAAAGGCAGCCCTTGCTAACAATAAAAAGAAAAAATAAATAAGGAAAAGTCTGGGATGAAAGTTCCAGACTTCTCACTATGTTGGTTATGGTTTAGGGATGAGACTTTTTCCTTGCATTCTATTGATATTTGATTATGATTAAGAGAGAGGTAGTTGACATTCTATCAAGCTGTCGGTCAGTTCGTTCAGTACAAGGAATCATAATGAACGATCAATCAGAAAAAAGACTAGAAAGAAGACTGTATGGATAATCGACCAATTGGTTTTTTGGATTCGGGTGTCGGGGGCTTGACCGTTGTGCGCGAGCTCATGCGCCAGCTTCCCCATGAAGAAATCGTCTATATTGGAGATTCGGCGCGGGCGCCCTATGGCCCCCGTCCTGCTGAGCAAATTCGTGAATATACTTGGCAGCTGGTCAACTTTCTCTTGACCAAGGATGTCAAAATGATTGTCATTGCTTGTAACACTGCGACTGCGGTCGTCTGGGAAGAAATCAAGGCTCAACTAGATATTCCTGTCTTGGGTGTAATTTTGCCAGGAGCTTCGGCAGCCATCAAGTCCAGTCAAGGTGGGAAAATCGGAGTGATTGGAACGCCCATGACGGTACAATCAGACATATACCGTCAGAAAATCCATGATCTGGATCCCGACTTACAGGTGGAGAGCTTGGCCTGTCCCAAGTTTGCTCCCTTGGTTGAGTCAGGTGCCCTGTCAACCAGTGTTACCAAGAAGGTGGTCTATGAAACCCTGCGTCCCTTGGTTGGAAAGGTGGATAGCCTGATTTTGGGCTGTACTCATTATCCACTCCTTCGCCCTATTATCCAAAATGTGATGGGGCCAAAGGTTCAGCTCATCGATAGTGGGGCAGAGTGCGTACGGGATATCTCAGTCTTACTCAATTATTTTGAAATCAATCGTGGTCGCGATGCTGGACCACTCCATCACCGTTTTTACACAACAGCCAGTAGCCAAAGTTTTGCACAAATTGGTGAAGAATGGCTGGAAAAAGAGATTCATGTGGAGCATGTAGAATTATGACAAATAAAATTTATGAATATAAGGATGACCAGGACTGGTATGTTGGGTCTTATAGTATTTTTGGTGGCGTTAACAGTTTGAGCGACTATAAGACAGATTTTCCTCTGTTTGAATTCTCCAAAATATTTGGAGATGAAGAGTATGGTTTCCCACTTTCAGTTACTGTTTTACGCTATGGTTCTACCTACCGTTTGTTCTCCTTTGTGGTAGACATGCTTAATCAAGAAATGGGACGAAACTTGGAAGTTATTCAACGTCATGGGGCCCTGCTCTTGGTTGAAAATGGGCAACTCTTGTATGTAGAATTGCCTAAAGAAGGGGTCAATGTTCATGATTTCTTTGAGACAAGCAAGGTCAGAGAAACCTTGTTGATTGCGACTCGTAACGAAGGTAAAACCAAGGAATTCCGAGCTATCTTTGATAAGTTAGGCTACGATGTGGAAAATCTTAATGACTACCCTGACCTGCCTGAAGTAGCAGAAACAGGTATGACCTTTGAGGAAAATGCCCGCCTTAAGGCAGAAACCATTTCTCAATTAACGGGCAAGATGGTTTTGGCAGATGATTCTGGTCTCAAAGTCGATGTCCTTGGTGGCTTACCAGGCGTCTGGTCAGCTCGTTTCGCAGGTGTGGGAGCAACTGACCGTGAAAATAATGCCAAACTCTTGCACGAATTGGCCATGGTCTTTGAACTCAAGGACCGCTCGGCTCAGTTCCACACAACCCTAGTCGTAGCCAGCCCAAATAAGGAAAGTTTAGTTGTTGAAGCTGACTGGTCAGGTTATATTAACTTTGAACCTAAGGGTGAAAATGGCTTTGGCTATGATCCCCTCTTCCTTGTAGGAGAGACAGGTGAGTCATCAGCTGAATTAACCCTGGAAGAAAAAAATAGTCAATCTCACCGTGCCTTAGCCGTTAAGAAACTTTTGGAGGTATTTCCATCATGGCAAAGCAAACCATCATTGTAATGAGCGATTCCCATGGCGATAGCTTGATTGTGGAAGAAGTCCGTGATCGCTATGTGGGCAAAGTCGATGCCGTTTTTCATAACGGCGATTCTGAACTACGTCCGGATTCTCCACTTTGGGAGGGCATCCGCGTTGTTAAAGGGAACATGGACTTCTACGCCGGCTACCCAGAACGTCTGGTGACTGAGCTTGGTTCGACCAAGATTATCCAAACTCATGGTCACTTGTTTGACATCAATTTCAACTTTCAAAAGTTGGACTACTGGGCTCAGGAGGAAGAGGCCGCTATCTGCCTCTATGGTCACTTGCATGTGCCAAGTGCTTGGTTGGAAGGCAAGATCCTCTTTCTAAATCCAGGTTCTATCAGCCAACCACGAGGTACCATCAGAGAATGTCTCTATGCTCGTGTGGAGATTGATGATAGTTACTTCAAAGTGGACTTTTTGACACGAGATCACGAGGTGTATCCAGGTTTGTCCAAGGAGTTTAGCCGATGATTGCCAAGGAGTTTGAGACTTTCTTGTTGGGGCAGGAGGAAACTTTTTTGACCCCTGCTAAAAATCTAGCTGTGTTGATTGATACCCACAATGCGGATCATGCGACCCTCTTGCTCAGTCAGATGACCTATACCCGTGTTCCCGTTGTGACAGATGAAAAACAGTTTGTTGGGACGATTGGACTCAGAGATATTATGGCTTATCAGATGGAGCATGACTTGAGCCAAGAAATCATGGCGGATACGGATATCGTTCATATGACAAAAACGGACGTAGCGGTTGTTTCGCCTGATTTCACCATTACGGAGGTCTTGCACAAGCTAGTAGATGAGTCCTTCTTACCGGTTGTGGATGCAAAGGGTATTTTCCAAGGGATTATTACGCGCAAGTCCATTCTCAAGGCCGTTAATGCCCTCTTGCATGACTTTAGTAAGGAATATGAGATTCGATGCCAATGAGAGACAGGATTTCAGCCTTTTTAGAGGAAAAGCAGAGCTTGTCTGTCAATTCCAAGCAGTCCTATAAGTATGATTTGGAGCAATTTTTAGACATGGTAGGTGAGCGGATTTCTGAGACCAGTCTCAAGATTTACCAAGCCCAGCTAGCCAATCTAAAAATCAGCGCCCAGAAGCGAAAGATTTCGGCCTGTAACCAATTTCTCTACTTTCTCTATCAAAAAGGAGAGGTGGACAGCTTTTACCGCTTGGAATTAGCCAAACAAGCTGAAAAGAAGACGGAAAAGCCAGAGATTCTATACCTAGACTCTTTTTGGCAGGAAAGCGACCATCCAGAGGGCCGCTTGCTAGCGCTCTTAATCCTAGAAATGGGGCTCTTGCCCAGTGAGATTTTAGCCATCAAGGTTGCGGACATCAATCTGGATTTTCAGGTGTTGCGAATCAGCAAGGCTTCCCAACAGAGGATTGTCACCATTCCCACGGCCTTGCTTTCAGAATTGGAACCCTTGATGGGGCAGACCTATCTTTTTGAAAGAGGAGAGAAACCCTATTCTCGTCAGTGGGCCTTTCGTCAGTTAGAATCTTTTGTCAAGGAGAAAGGTTTTCCATCCTTATCAGCTCAAGTCTTACGTGAACAGTTTATTCTAAGACAAATAGAAAACAAGGTCGATTTGTACGAAATTGCAAAAAAATTAGGATTAAAAACAGTCCTGACCTTAGAAAAATATAGATAATGGATATTAAATTAAAAGATTTTGAAGGACCCCTGGACTTGCTCTTGCATCTGGTTTCTAAGTACCAGATGGATATCTACGATGTGCCCATTACGGAAGTCATCGAACAGTATCTAGCCTATGTCTCAACCCTGCAGGCCATGCGTCTGGAAGTGACGGGTGAGTACATGGTCATGGCTAGTCAGCTCATGCTGATTAAGAGTCGTAAACTCCTTCCGAAGGTAGCAGAAGTGACAGACTTGGGGGATGACCTGGAGCAGGACCTCCTCTCTCAAATCGAAGAATATCGCAAGTTCAAGCTCTTGGGTGAGCACTTGGAAGCCAAGCACCAAGAACGGGCCCAGTATTATTCCAAAGCGCCGACAGAGTTGATTTACGAAGATGCGGAGCTTGTGCATGACAAGACGACCATTGACCTCTTTTTGGCTTTTTCAAATATCCTAGCCAAGAAAAAAGAGGAGTTTGCACAAAATCACACGACGATCTTGCGGGATGAGTATAAGATTGAGGACATGATGATTATCGTGAAAGAGTCCTTGATTGGACGAGATCAATTGCGCTTGCAGGATTTGTTCAAGGAAGCCCAGAATGTCCAAGAGGTCATCACCCTCTTTTTGGCAACCCTAGAGTTAATCAAAACCCAGGAGCTGATCCTCGTGCAAGAGGAGAGTTTTGGAGATATCTATCTCATGGAAAAGAAGGAAGAAAGTCAAGTGCCTCAAAGCTAGACTTGATAGAGAGGAAAGATGAGTACTTTAGCAAAAATAGAAGCGCTCTTGTTTGTAGCGGGTGAAGATGGGATTCGGGTCCGCCAGTTAGCTGAACTCCTCTCTCTGCCACCGACAGGCATCCAGCAGAGTTTAGGAAAATTAGCCCAGAAGTATGAAAAGGACCCAGATTCCAGTTTGGCTTTGATTGAGACAAGTGGTGCTTATAGATTGGTGACCAAGCCTCAATTTGCAGAGATTTTGAAGGAATACTCTAAGGCGCCTATCAACCAGAGCTTGTCTCGGGCTGCCCTTGAGACCTTGTCCATTATTGCCTACAAACAGCCGATTACGCGGATAGAAATTGATGCCATCCGTGGGGTTAACTCGAGTGGAGCCTTGGCAAAGTTGCAAGCTTTTGACCTGATAAAGGAAGACGGGAAAAAGGAAGTATTGGGGCGCCCCAACCTCTATGTGACTACGGATTATTTCCTAGATTACATGGGGATAAACCATTTAGAAGAATTACCAGTGATTGATGAGCTTGAGATTCAAGCCCAAGAAAGCCAATTATTTGGTGAAAGGATAGAAGAAGATGAGAATCAATAAGTATATTGCCCACGCAGGTGTGGCCAGTAGGAGAAAAGCAGAAGAGCTGATTAAGCAAGGCTTGGTGACGGTTAACGGCCAAGTGGTGCGTGAACTAGCAACCACTATCAAGTCAGGCGACAAGGTCGAAGTTGAAGGTCAACCTATCTACAACGAAGAAAAGGTCTACTATCTGCTTAACAAACCACGCGGTGTGATTTCCAGTGTGACAGATGATAAGGGTCGCAAGACGGTTGTCGACCTCTTGCCCAATGTCAAAGAGCGTATTTACCCTGTGGGTCGTTTGGACTGGGATACATCAGGTGTCTTGATTTTGACCAATGATGGGGACTTTACAGACGAGATGATTCACCCTCGTAATGAGATTGACAAGGTTTATGTCGCGCGTGTTAAAGGTGTGGCCAATAAGGACAATCTCCGCCCCTTGACCCGTGGTCTTGAGATTGATGGCAAGAAAACCAAGCCAGCTGTTTATGAAATTCTCAAAGTGGACCCAGTCAAAAATCGCTCTGTGGTGCAGTTGACCATCCATGAAGGGCGTAACCATCAGGTTAAAAAGATGTTTGAAGCTGTTGGTCTCCAAGTAGATAAGTTGTCTCGGACTCGTTTCGGACACCTAGACTTGACAGGACTCCGTCCAGGAGAATCCCGTCGTCTTAATAAAAAAGAAATCAGCCAACTACACACCATGGCTGTAACTAAGAAATAATGAAACGAATTTTAATAGCGCCTGTGCGCTTTTACCAACGTTTTATCTCACCAGTCTTTCCACCCTCTTGTCGCTTTGAGCTGACTTGTTCCAACTACATGATTCAGGCTATTGAAAAACATGGTTTTAAGGGGGTATTGATGGGCTTGGCTCGGATTTTACGTTGTCATCCCTGGTCGAAAACAGGTAAGGACCCCGTTCCAGACCACTTTTCCCTTAAACGAAAACAAGAAGGGGAATGAGGTGGGGTAAATAGATTTCAAAATGATAAAAACGCATCCTATCAGGTTTGAGTAAACTTGATAGGATGCGTTTTAGAATGTCAAAATTTTATACTCTTCGAAAATCTCTTCAAACCGCGTCAGCTTTCATCTGCAACCTCAAAACAGTGTTTTGAGCAACCTGCGGCTAGTTTCCTAGTTTGCTCTTTGATTTTCATTGAGTATTAAATTGAGTTTGAAGTGGCTTATTTCAAAGCTTTTTGTATGTCTTCAATCATGAGTTTTGTTGATTCAAGTCCGCCTCCGCTTAGATACCAGAGGTCTGGTGTTAGTTGGATAATCTTACCATTTTTAGCAGCAGGTGTTTCAGCGATAAGGGCATTTTCTAGGACACCGTCGTTGCTAGAGTTGTCCCCACCGATGGCAAGGGTACGGTTGATGACAAAGAGGATGTCAGGGTTGATTTCTTTGACACTTTCAAAGCTGACTTCTTGTCCGTGGCGTGAGTCTTCAAATTTTGTATCAGTTGGTTTGAATTTCAAGGTTTGGTACAAGAAAGAGAAACGAGATTTGGCACCAAAGGCTGCCATTTTTCCTTCATTAAGGAGGATCGCAAGGGCTTTTTTGTCAGAGCTTTCATTTTTAGTAGCGACTTCTTGGATGCTCTTGTCTAGCTTGGCCAATTCTTCCTTGGCTTTTTGTGTACTAGTTTCGCCGAAGGCACTTGCTAAGGATTCGATATTAGCCTTGATAGAAGTCCAGTAGTCGTCCTTGCTTGCTTGGAAGAGAACGGTTGGGGCGATTTCTTTGAATTTGTCTACGAATTTTTGTGTACGTGGTGAAGCGATAATCAAATCAGGCTCAAGGGCGGCGATAGCTTCTAAATCAGGTTCTTTCATAGAACCAACATTTTTGACAGTTCCCACTAGGTCTTTTAGATAAGTCGGAACAGTTTTTGTAGGCATTCCGACGATATTTTTTTCAAATCCTAAAGCGCGAATAGTATCCGCAGCGCCGAGGTCAAAGGTCACAATCTTTTTAGGAACTTTGGAAAGTTTGACCTCGTCCAGTGAACTTTTAATGGTTACCTCTGTTGGAGCAGAGCTACTGGTCTCTGTCTGACTAGTGCTTGAGTTTGTACTACATGCACCAAGTAGGAGCAAGAAGCTGGCCACTAGGGCAGTGAAATAAAGTTTAAGGGATGTTTTCATAATTTCTCCTCTTTAAAATGTGATAACGATTTAGGGAGTCTCTTGATCTTATTGACTAAGAGACTGAAGGTTCTCTAACTTGAGCTTTTATGTTACTAGCTATAGATACAGATCTTTTTGTCATTGATATCAGCTAGCGTGATGGGAATCCCATAAAGTTGACTGAGCAGGTCAGCCTGCATGATTTGATCGGTTCTTCCCTTGCTAAAGACCTGGCCGTCCTTGAAGGCGACAATTTCATCTGCATACTGACTGGCCATGTTGATATCGTGGAGGACGATGATAATGGTCTTGCCGAGTTCCTCCACCAGTCGTCGAAGAATCTGCATCATGCTGACGCTTTGCTTGATATCGAGATTGTTGAGTGGTTCGTCCAGCAAGATAAAGTCCGTATCCTGGGCCAGTACCATAGCGATAAAGACGCGCTGGAGTTGCCCCCCTGACAGGCTATTGATGTAGCGGTCTTTTAAGTTGGTCAGTTCCAAATAGTTCAGAGTTTCTCGGATTTTTTCCCAGTCTTCTGATCTAAGTCGACCTCGGCTGTAGGGAAAACGTCCGAAACTGACCAGTTCTTCAACAGTCAATTTGGCTTGGTAATTGATTTTCTGTTTTAGGATGGTTAGTTCTTGAGCCAGTTCTTGCGAATTCCAGCTCTCGATTTCACGTCCTTTGATACTGAGAACTCCCTGATCTTTCTTGGTTAGTCTGCTCATGATGGAGAGGAGAGTCGATTTTCCAGCACCATTTGGACCAATAAAGGCAGTCAGTTTTTGAGGACTGACTTTAAGCGAAATGCCTTGCAAAATATCCTGTTTTTGAATGGATTTGTCAATGTTTTCCAGTTTCACTGACGAGACCTCCTATATAGTAAGATAAAGAATAAGAAGCCACCCACACTCTCAATGATCATACTGATACGAATTTCCAGTGCAAAGACTCGTTCAATCAAGGCTTGCCCCAAGGTTAAGCTAATAAATCCAACCAGAATGGCCACTATAAAGAGTAACTTGTGCTGATAGTCTTTGACAATCAGGTAGGTGAGGTTGGCCAGCATAAAGCCGAAGAAGGCCATAGGTCCTACCAAGGCAGTGGCCGTTGAGGTCAAAAGCACGATTCCCCAGAGGAGCTCTTTCTGTTCTTTTTCAACATCGAGTCCCAATATCTGAGCCGTTTCTCTTTGCAGGTGCAAGACATCTAGAACGACTGCTTTTCGAAAGAAAAAGATTGTCAAAGCGAGGATGATCAGAGAACCGATGGCTAGGATGGAAGTGTTGAGATGTTGAAAGGAGGCAAAAAGACTATTTTGCAGTTTATCGTATTCGTTTGGATCCATTAGGACTTGAAGGAAGGTGCTGATATTTCGAAAGAGACTTCTGAGCGCTAGACAGATCAGCAGGATGAAGACCAGGTCTTGCTTCATCAGTGTCTTCAAGTAACCTTGTAAGGCGAGAAAGAAGAGGGACTGGACAAGAAGTAAGACTAGGAATTCTAAGATAGGGGATTTGCCAAGTTGAAGAAACTTGCTTTCAAAAACCAGTAGTAGGGTTTGTAGTAGGACGTAGAAGGATTCAATTCCCAAAATACTAGGCGTCAGGAAGCGATTTTCCGTCAGGGTTTGAAAACTAATGGTCGAAATCCCAGTCGCGATGGCTACCAAGAGATAAACGATGATCTTTTGGGAACGCAACTTCCAAGCAAAGGCTGACAAGTGAGTGATGGGCCAAAAGTAGAGAAGACAAGCTCCGATGGCAAGAATAATGAGAATCCAGAAGAGCTTGGTATGTTTGCTTTTAGTCTGCATCTTTTCGTCCCCCTCTCCAGAGAAGTAGGATAAAGACGAGACTACCGATGATTCCTAGCAAGAGACTGACAGACAACTCATAGGGCCTAATCAGAACTCGGGATAGGATATCGCAAGCCAGAACTAGATTGGCACCAACCAGTGCGACCATGAGTTTGGTTTGACTTAGATTATCTCCATAGCGCTTGCGAACAAGATTGGGAACGATAACTCCGAGAAATGGTAAGCCACCCACGGTAATCATGGTGACGCTTGTCGTTAGCGCCACCAGAAAGAGGGCCAGTTTTTCAAGTAGGGAGTAGGAAATCCCCAAACTCTCGCTGGTTTCTTTCCCCAGATTCATGATGGTGAAGGTTTGGGATAATTTCCAAACGGTTATCAGGATGATGAGGCCTAAGAAGAGCCACTCATACTGATGGGTCTGAATCATGGAGAAGGAGCCCTGGGTCCAGGCAGTCATACTCTGAACCAGATTGAAACGATAGGCGATAACTTCTGTGACTGAGCCGATAATCCCGCTATAGATGATCCCAATCAGAGGCAACATCCACCTTTCCTTTACAGTAAAAATGGTCATAAAGGCTAGGAAGAAGAGGGTGAATACGATGGATGAAACAAAAGCGAAGAGCATCTTTTGGGTCAGACTAGCCGATGGAAAGACAAAAAGGCTCAGCACCATTCCCAGTTTGGCGGCTTCAGTCGTTCCAACTGTACTCGGTGCAGCAAACTGATTTTGGGTAATAGTCTGCATGAGAAGGCCTGCCATACTCATACTAGAGGCAGTCAGGAGAATACTGATAGTTCTTGGGAGACGGGACTCTTGAAAAAGGAGCCAGGTCTGCTGGTCGAAATCAAATAGCTTTCCCCATGAAAAATCACTGGTCCCAATGCTAATAGAGAGAAAGACTAGGAGTAGAAGTAAGCCAATTAAATAATGAGAAAGTTTCATACCCCGTCCTTTCATGTAGATTTGGTATCGAAAGATATCTGCGGATATAAATGTAACATTATTTTTCTAATCTGTCAATAAAATTTCTGACAATTTAATAAATATAACAAGGAGAGAGCAACAAGACTTTCTCCTTTGTTATCCTATTCTAAAATGTTTTTACCTTAATCTGATAAAATAATATCTTCGAGGGAGTAGCTAGCCGTCCAATCAAGATATTGTTTAGCTTTTGAAGCATCTGCTAGGACACTGGCTGGGTCACTAGCACGTCGAGCAACAATCTCGTGTGGGATTTTTTAATTTAGTAATTCTTCAGCAGTTTTAAAGATTTCTTTGATAGTATAGCCTTTTTTAGTTCCTAAGTTAAAGATTTGAGAAGAACTGTCTTCTTGAAATAGGTAGTTCATTCCTTTAACATGAGCCTATGCAAGGTCCAAGACATAAATGTAATCTCGAATACATGAACCGTCACGTGTATCGTAGTCATCTCCAAATATTTTTAAGCTATCATTTTGTCCCAATGCGGTCTTGTTGATATTTGGAATGATGTGAGTTGGATTTTTCACACGCAGACCGTTTGAAGCATCCATTTCAGCCCCAGAAGCATTAAAGTAACGGAAAATAACATATTTCCAGTCGTAGCGATTGGCCATCCAGTAAATCATTCGTTCGCCCATCAGTTTTGTCTCTGCATAAGGGTTGACAGGGTCGAGCAGGGTATCTTCAGTCACCGGCTTGTCAATACAGTTATTTCCATAGAGAGAAGCAGTCGAAGAGAACATGATTTTTTGAATGCCAACTTCAGATAAGACTTTGAGAACTTGGTTCATACCAGCAACGTTGGCAGTGAAGTATTTACTTGGATTTTCAATACTTTCGCTCACAACAATTTCACCTGCACAATGGAGGACAGCATCAATCTGATTTTCTTCTAAGTAAGCCTTTAAGGCGCTAGCATCATAAACATCCAGTTCTTTAAAGCTAGCACGACTATCCACAGCCGCTCGATTTCCTGTGGAGAGATTATCGAGGACATGCACCTGATAGCCAGCATTTAAAAGAGCTTTAACGGTATGGGAGCCAATGTAGCTAGTCCCACCTGTAACAAGAATTGTTTTGGTCATGATTTTTTCCTTTTCTAGTTTTGTACTATAGTAAATTGAAATAAGATATGAACAACTCTATTAGGAAAGTCAAATTAATTTCTAGAAATGTTTTAGCAGCTACAGCGTACTATTCCAAACTCAACCAACTATATATTTAAAGAAAGAAGAAAGGGAAGTCAACTATTTTCTGTAAATTTCATGAAAAATCTAAACAACTTTGATGGTGTATTGTTTTTTTGTTTGGAAATAAATATTCGAGTTAATTTTGGAATGTTTACTAGATTTTGCACTACATGCAAGAGAATACTATCCTTTTCTAAGATAGAGCAGGACTAAGATACTAACTTAGAAATCCACCTTCCCACTATCCTTCTCCTATAAAAAGTGGTAAAATGGATGAAAGAAAGAAGGAACTGAAATGACAACATTATTTTCAAAAATTAAAGAAGTAACAGAACTTGCTGCAGTCTCAGGTCATGAAGCGCCTGTCCGTGCTTATCTTCGTGAAAAGTTGACACCGCATGTGGATGAAGTGGTGACAGATGGCTTGGGTGGTATTTTTGGTATCAAACATTCAGAAGCTGTGGATGCACCGCGCGTCTTGGTCGCTTCTCATATGGACGAAGTTGGTTTTATGGTCAGCGAAATCAAGCTAGATGGTACCTTCCGTGTCGTAGAAATCGGTGGCTGGAACCCCATGGTGGTTAGCAGCCAACGTTTCAAACTCTTGACTCGTGATGGTCATGAAATTCCTGTGATTTCAGGTTCTGTTCCTCCGCATTTGACTCGTGGAAAGGGGGGACCAACCATGCCAGCCATTGCCGATATCGTTTTTGATGGTGGTTTTGCGGACAAGGCTGAGGCAGAAAGTTTTGGCATCCGTCCTGGTGATACCATCGTACCAGATAGTTCTGCAATTTTGACAGCCAATGAAAAAAATATCATCTCAAAAGCTTGGGATAACCGCTACGGTGTCCTCATGGTAAGCGAGCTAGCTGAAGCTTTATCAGGTCAAAAACTCGGCAATGAACTCTATCTGGGTTCTAACGTCCAAGAAGAAGTTGGTCTGCGTGGCGCTCATACCTCTACAACCAAGTTTGACCCAGAAGTCTTCCTCGCAGTTGATTGCTCACCAGCAGGTGATGTCTACGGTGGTCAAGGCAAGATTGGAGATGGAACCTTGATTCGTTTCTATGATCCAGGTCACTTGCTTCTCCCAGGGATGAAGGATTTCCTTTTGACAACGGCTGAAGAAGCTGGTATCAAGTACCAATACTACTGTGGTAAAGGCGGAACAGATGCAGGTGCAGCTCATCTGAAAAATGGTGGTGTCCCATCAACAACTATCGGTGTCTGCGCTCGTTATATCCATTCTCACCAAACCCTCTATGCAATGGATGACTTCCTAGAAGCGCAAGCTTTCTTACAAGCCTTGGTGAAGAAATTGGATCGTTCAACGGTTGATTTGATTAAACATTATTAAACCATAAGGGAGGTGGTAGGGATGGCAGAACCAAACCTAGAAAGCCTTATAAAAGATCTTTACAATCATGCTCGACATGATTTGAGTGAAGATTTAGTTGCTGCTCTCCTAGAGACTACTAAAAAACTGCCTACTACAAATGAGCAATTGCAGGCAGTTCGTCTCTCAGGCCTGGTCAATCGTGAATTGCTCCTAAATCCCAAACATCCAGCACCTGAGTTGCTCAACTTGGCTCGCTTTATCAAAAGAGAAGAAGCCAAGTACAGAGGAACTGCGACTTCTGCGCTTATGTATGAGGAACTCTTTAAAATGCTTTGATTCCATTGTGGATCAAAGCATTTTTTATAAGACCTATCTCGTGAGCGTTCAAATAGTAGTAACAAGGAATCATGAGAAGTCAGCCGAGACCATAGTAGTGAAGAAACTTCTGTAATGGAAGTGGAGTGAAGTGAGGAATCGTCAAACGGTAGGGGATAGGCTGTTTGAAGGGTGCTACGAAAAAGATAGGGTAAGGTGAAATTATAGCGGAATGAAATAAGATATGAACAAATTGATTAGGAAAATCAAATGAATTTATAGAAATCTTTTAGCAGTCATGGCGTCCTATTCTAGTTTCAAAATGCTATAAATACGAACAAATTGATTGGGAAATTCAAATCGCTTTCTATCAATGTTTTAGAAGATACAGTGCCCTAGTCCAACTTCAATATACTATAAAAGAACAGATGGAAGCAATTATGATTTACTTCTATCTTTAAAATAAATGATCTGATAGGAAAAATGTGTCCCCTCATAAAAAATAGGATAGTACGGATGGAAGGCTTTTGTAGACTGGAGGACGAAGGAATTTAGAAACTCTCGTTAAAAGTTAGTTGAGCCGGAGTATGGTGGTGTGAATAATTATCAAAAATTATTTCCAAATCGAAATAGTTGACAGTTAGAACGATGAGTGTTACAATTATTTTATTCATTTCGACATCGAAATAAATTGGAGGTGTTATGAAAGATAGTCATTTGCTAGCCCATCATATTCGTTTGTTGAATGGGCGGATTTTTCAAAAGTTACTGAGTCAAGATCCTGAGGCTCTTTATAGGGGTGAACAGGGCAAGATTTTAGCGGTTTTATGGAATAGTGAAACTGGCTGCGCAACTGCGACAGATATCGCGCTTGCGACTGGGCTTGCGAATAATACGCTGACGACTATGATAAAAAAGCTAGAGGAACAAAAGCTTGTAATTGTTAGTCCGTGTGGAAAAGACAAGCGTAAGAAGTATTTAGTTTTAACGGAGTTAGGCAAGTCCCAGAAAGAAGTGGGGCATCGTGTCAGTCAGAAATTGGATACTATCTTTTACAAAGGATTTTCAGAGGAAGAAATTCACCAATTTGAAGGTTTTCAAGAAAGAATTTTGGCGAATCTGAAAGAGAAGGGAAATGAGGTTTAGAATATGTCACAACAAGTGAAAAATGCTCACAACCTATACATCCATGCCATTCAAGATGGACGAGTTGCTGAGGCTCAAGCCCAGTCTGTAGGGGATACCTATATCCAACATTCGACAGGTGTTCCTGACGGGAAAGAAGGATTTGCAGCCTTCTTTGCAGATTTCTTTGAGCGTCATCCAGAGCGTCAGATTAAGATTGTCCGCACCATTGAGGATGGCAATCTGGTCTTTGTTCATGTTCATCAATATCTGAATGGTGGAGAAGCTCAATGGGTGACGACGGATACTTTCCGTGCGGATGAGAATGGTTGTATTGTTGAGCATTGGGATGTCATTGACTACTATCGAACACCTGAAAATGACCAACTAGATCAAATTTTTGGAGATTTTGAAATCAAGGATTTGGATAAGAAAGCAGAAAATAAAAAGCTGGTTCGCCGTTTCTTGACAGAAATTTTCCAAAATGGGGAGCTAGAGCAGTGGAGTGATTATGTGGCAGACGATTTGATTCAGCATAATCATGAGATTGGACAAGGAAGTGCTGCTTATAAAAACTATGTGGCTGAATATAGTGTCACTTTTGACTTTGTTTTCCAACTCTTAGGACAAGGAAACTATGTGGTTAGCTATGGTCAGACTCAGATTGATGGCGTTGCTTATGCCCAGTACGATATCTTCCGTTTAGAGAACGGGAAAATTGTGGAGCATTGGGATAATAAGGAAGTCATGCCTAAGGTAGAAGACTTGACTAATCGAGGGAAGTTTTAAATTGAGGACAAAGAATGATTGAATACAAAAATGTAGCACTGCGCTACACAGAAAAGGATGTCTTGAGAGATGTCAACTTACAGATTGAGGATGGGGAATTTATGGTTTTAGTAGGGCCTTCTGGGTCAGGTAAGACGACCATGCTCAAGATGATTAACCGTCTTTTGGAACCAACTGATGGAAATATTTATATGGATGGGAAGCGCATCAAAGACTATGATGAGCGTGAACTTCGTCTTTCTACTGGTTATGTTTTACAGGCTATTGCTCTTTTTCCAAATCTAACAGTTGCGGAAAATATTGCTCTCATTCCTGAAATGAAGGGGTGGAGCAAGGAAGAAATTACGAAGAAAACAGAAGAGCTTTTGGCTAAGGTTGGTTTACCAGTAGCCGAGTATGGGCATCGCTTACCTAGTGAATTATCTGGTGGAGAACAGCAACGGGTCGGTATTGTCCGAGCTATGATTGGTCAGCCCAAGATTTTCCTCATGGATGAACCCTTTTCGGCCTTGGATGCTATTTCGAGAAAACAGTTGCAGGTTCTGACAAAAGAATTGCATAAAGAGTTTGGGATGACAACGATTTTTGTAACCCATGATACGGATGAAGCCTTGAAGTTGGCGGACCGTATTGCTGTCTTGCAGGATGGAGAAATTCGCCAGGTAGCGAATCCCGAGACAATTTTAAAAGTGCCTGCAACAGACTTTGTAGCAGACTTGTTTGGAGGTAGTGTTCATGACTAATTTAATTGCAACTTTTCAGGATCGTTTTAGTGATTGGTTGACAGCTCTATCTCAACATTTGCAGTTGTCACTTTTGACCTTGTTACTAGCTATTTTGCTTGCGATTCCCTTGGCTGTTTTTCTTCGCTATCATGAGAAGCTGGCCGACTGGGTCTTGCAGATTGCAGGTATTTTCCAGACCATCCCGTCTCTGGCCTTGTTGGGGCTCTTTATCCCTTTGATGGGAATTGGGACCTTGCCGGCTTTGACAGCTCTAGTGATTTATGCGATTTTCCCTATTTTGCAAAATACTATCACTGGGCTGAAGGGAATTGATCCGAACCTGCAAGAGGCTGGGATTGCCTTTGGGATGACCAGATGGGAACGTCTCAAGAAATTTGAAATTCCACTCGCCATGCCTGTTATCATGTCTGGGATTCGGACGGCAGCTGTTTTGATTATCGGTACGGCAACCTTGGCGGCCTTGATTGGAGCAGGGGGACTGGGTTCCTTTATCCTGTTGGGAATTGACCGTAATAATGCCAGTTTGATTTTGATTGGGGCACTTTCTTCTGCAGTGCTTGCTATTGCCTTTAACTTCCTACTAAAAGTAATGGAAAAAGCAAAATTACGGACGATTTTCTCAGGTTTTGCCTTGGTGGCTTTATTACTGGGTCTGTCTTATAGTCCAGCTCTTTTGGTTCAAAAAGAGAAGGAAAACTTGGTTATTGCTGGGAAAATAGGTCCAGAACCAGAAATTTTGGCCAATATGTATAAGTTGCTGATTGAAGAAAATACCAGCATGACTGCGACTGTTAAACCGAATTTTGGGAAGACAAGCTTCCTTTATGAAGCTCTGAAAAAAGGCGATATTGACATCTATCCTGAATTTACTGGTACGGTGACTGAAAGTTTGCTTCAACCATCACCCAAGGTGAGTCATGAACCAGAACAGGTTTATCAGGTGGCGCGTGATGGCATTGCTAAGCAGGATCATCTAGCCTATCTCAAACCCATGTCTTATCAAAACACCTATGCTGTAGCTGTTCCGAAAAAGATTGCTCAAGAATATGGCTTGAAGACCATTTCAGACTTGAAAAAAGTGGAAGGGCAGTTGAAGGCAGGTTTTACACTCGAGTTTAACGACCGTGAAGATGGAAATAAGGGCTTGCAATCAATGTATGGTCTCAATCTCAATGTAGCGACCATGGAGCCAGCCCTTCGCTATCAGGCTATTCAGTCAGGTGATATTCAAATTACGGACGCCTATTCGACTGATGCGGAATTGGAGCGTTATGATTTACAGGTCTTGGAAGATGACAAGCAACTCTTCCCACCTTATCAAGGGGCTCCACTCATGAAAGAAGCTCTTCTCAAGAAACACCCAGAGTTGGAAAGAGTTCTTAATACATTGGCTGGTAAGATTACAGAAAGCCAGATGAGCCAGCTCAACTACCAAGTCGGTGTTGAAGGCAAGTCAGCAGAGCAAGTAGCCAAGGAGTTTCTCCAAGAACAAGGTTTGTTGAAGAAATGATGGGACAGAGACTTTAAACATACTGAACTCAACTTCCTTAAACGACTAGATAAAAGAATGCTCAGACAATTTCGTCTGGGCTTTTTTGATGTGAGAATGACTGAATGTCACTTAAAATGGAAAGAAAGAGAAAATTTTCATGATTTTCTAAAATTTTACTGTAAAGACACTTGACTATTCATAAAATAGATGTATAATATTTTGTGAACTACTTAACAAATAAGGGGTTTCAGCTCATGTCGACTAAGGTTAGAAATCTTGTGTATAGGCAGTTCATTATCTAATAGAGCGTTGCGTCCGAAAGTCTATCCAGACACGGCTCTTTAAAAACAAAAGGAGAAATGATGCATACTTATTTGCAAAAGAAAATTGAAAATATCAAAACAACCCTAGGTGAAATGTCAGGTGGTTACCGTCGTATGGTTGCGGCTATGGCTGATTTAGGATTTTCAGGAACTATGAAGACTATCTGGGATGACCTCTTTGCCCATCGTAGTTTTGCCCAGTGGATTTATTTGCTGGTTTTAGGAAGTTTTCCTCTCTGGCTGGAGTTGGTTTACGAACATCGTATTGTTGACTGGATTGGGATGATTTGTAGCTTGACAGGGATTATCTGTGTAATCTTTGTATCGGAAGGTCGAGCAAGTAATTATCTTTTTGGCTTGATTAACTCTGTTATTTACCTTATTTTGGCCCTACAGAAAGGCTTTTATGGTGAGGTGCTGACGACACTTTACTTCACAGTCATGCAGCCAATTGGACTTCTAGTTTGGATTTATCAGGCACAGTTTAAGAAGGAAAAGCAGGAGTTTGTCGCGCGTAAACTGGACGGCAAGGGCTGGACAAAGTATCTTTCCATTAGTGTGCTTTGGTGGTTGGCCTTTGGCTTCATTTATCAGTCTATTGGTGCCAATCGTCCCTATCGTGATTCAATCACAGATGCAACCAATGGGGTAGGGCAAATCCTCATGACAGCTGTTTACCGTGAACAGTGGATATTCTGGGCGGCTACCAATGTCTTTTCAATCTATCTCTGGTGGGGAGAAAGCCTGCAAATTCAAGGGAAATATCTAATTTATCTCATTAACAGTCTAGTTGGTTGGTATCAATGGAGCAAGGCAGCTAAGCAGAATACTGATTTACTTAACTAGGAAAAGATGTTTGAAAGTGCTGTTTTGAGATTTCGATTAAAACAGATATAGTTGATAATCAAGGATTTATAGTATGAAAAAGAGGATCGGCGGGTCCTCTTTTGTTGTTGAAAAGATAAAAAACTCAGTAACCTAGAAATAAGACAACTGAAGCTTTACTCTATATTCAATTTTTAGGAATGAGAAGGTCTAGATAAAATTGGACAACTTCCTGGTCTGTGAAATCTTGACCTTTTTTGAGCCACCAGGTCAATGTCTCGATAAAGTTGGACATGACCAAGTGTTGGAGGTAAGAAGTAGGCAGATTAGGGTGGGCTTCTTTTAAATTATCAGCTAGCACGGAATAGACGTGGTGCTCAAGCTCTCTCTGGAGTTGACGGAGGAAGTAGTCATTTTTGGAAAATAGCAGACTGGTGATATGGTCTTGGTTTTTATGAAAATGGAGAAAGAGGTGGGCGAGGTAGTCCTCGGTTGAAATGGCTTGCTCTCTTTCAAAAAGATGATGGAAGAGGTAGCGGCAGAGCTGGTCCAGAAGAAGCTCCTTACTCTCATAGTGACAGTAAAAGGTGGATCGTCCCACATCTGCGAGATCAATGATATCCTGAACAGTAGTGGCCTCGTAGCCCTTAGCATTCAAAAGTTGTATAAAAGCTTGATAGATGGCTTTTTTGGTTTTGCTGATACGGCGGTCAATGTTAGTCATATGGACACTTAAGGCAAATTGTTCAGAACTGAATAAAGCTGACGTTTTGCTTCTATCCTTTCTTTGAGTTTTAGTGGATAATGATAATGAACAAGGTGTTCATAAATCTATTATAACAAAGGAATGAGAAATATGAAGGCAAAATATGCTGTTTGGGTGGCTTTTTTCTTAAATTTGACTTATGCCATTGTTGAGTTTATTGCAGGTGGAATATTTGGTTCTAGCGCTGTTCTTGCTGACTCTGTGCATGACTTGGTAGATGCGATTGCAATTGGAATATCAGCTTTTTTAGAAACAATCTCCAATCGTGAAGAAGACAATCAGTACACCTTGGGCTATAAGCGGTTTAGCCTGCTAGGAGCCTTGGTAACAGCTGTGATTCTCGTAACGGGCTCTGTTCTAGTCATTTTGGAAAATGTCACGAAGATTTTGCATCCGCAACCAGTCAATGATGAGGGGATTCTCTGGTTAGGAATTATTGCGATTACTATCAATATGTTAGCGAGTCTGGTGGTTGGTAAGGGAAAGACAAAGAATGAGTCTATTCTGAGTCTGCATTTTCTGGAAGATACGCTAGGGTGGGTAGCTGTTATCCTGATGGCGATTGTTCTTCGATTTACGGACTGGTATATCCTAGATCCTCTTTTGTCCCTTGTCATTTCTTTCTTTATTCTTTCAAAAGCCCTTCCACGTTTTTGGTCTACACTCAAGATTTTCTTGGATGCTGTGCCAGAAGGTCTTGATATCAAGCAAGTAAAGAGTGGCCTGGAGCGATTGGACAATGTGGCCAGCCTTAATCAGCTTAATCTCTGGACTATGGATGCTTTGGAAAAAAATGCCATTGTCCATGTTTGTCTAAAAGAAATGGAACATATGGAAACTTGTAAAGAGTCTATTCGAATTTTCCTAAAAGATTGTGGTTTTCAAAATATTACCATTGAAATTGATGCTGACCTAGAAACTCACCAAACCCATAAGCGAAAGGTGTGTGACTTGGAACGGAGTTATGAGCATCAACATTAGAAAAAAGTGAAAAATACTTGGGTACTATCTTATTTGGAATAGAGTAATTTCTTTATTATTTAAATATTTCAAAAATTGGTAAGAGAAGAGCATTGTATAAACTCCAGATATATGATTGTTAATGATAAAAATTTTTCGATTAGATACAAAATGCTTGACTTGGAGTCAACTCAAAGTTATATAATAAGATAAGTGAGTTAGAATAGCGTGAATTCAGTGAATGAAATGAGAGGAGGTTAGCGTGTGAATATTAAATCTGCCAGTGATTTGTTGGGAATTTCAGCGGATACGATTCGGTATTATGAACGGGTTGGTCTTGTGCCACCGATTACTCGTACTGCTACTGGGATTCGTGATTTTCAAGATCAGGATATCGAAGCGCTGGAATTTATTAAGTGTTTTCGTTCGGCGGGTGTCTCTGTAGATAGTTTAGTTGACTATATGTCGCTCTACCAAAAGGGAGATGAAACGAGAGAGGAGAGGCTTGGTATTTTAGAAGAGGAAAAGCAAAAATTAGAGGAGCGCTTGTCTCAGCTACAGACAGCTTTAAATCGTTTAAATCTCAAAATTAAACTTTATAAGGAAGGAAAATTTTAAATGAAATCAGCAGTATATACAAAGGCAGGTCAGGTTGGACTTGCGTCCGCAAATAATAGAAGCGGATGATGTGATTATTCGTGTGGTTCGTGCGTGCGTTTGTGGTTCAGATTTATGGAGGTACCGTAATCCAGAAACGAAAGCTGGACACAAAAATAGTGGACACGAAGCGATTGGGATTGTTGAAGAAGCTGGGGAAGCCATTACGACGGTGAAACCAGGTGATTTTGTGATTGTCCCTTTTACACATGGATGTGGTGAGTGTGATGCCTGTCTTGCTGGATTTGACGGTTCTTGCGACAATCATATTGGCAATAATTTGGGGGGTGATTTTCAGGCAGAATATATTCGCTTCCACTATGCAAACTGGGCGCTGGTTAAAATCCCTGGTCAACCTTCTGACTATACAGAAGGGATGCTCAAGTCCCTTTTGACTCTTGCAGATGTCATGCCGACAGGCTATCATGCGGCGCGTGTTGCAAATGTTCAAAAAGGGGACAAGGTTGTTGTTATCGGTGATGGGGCTGTTGGTCAATGTGCTGTCATCGCGGCTAAGATGCGTGGAGCATCACAAATTATCCTTATGAGCCGTCATGAAGACCGTCAAAAGATGGCTATGGAGTCAGGTGCGACAGCTGTTGTTGCAGAACGTGGTCAAGAAGGAATTACCAAGGTGCGTGAAATCCTCGGTGGAGGAGCAGATGCAGCACTTGAATGTGTTGGTACGGAGGCTGCTATAGAACAGGCGCTAGGTGTTCTTCATAATGGAGGGCGTATGGGCTTTGTAGGAGTCCCACACTATAATAATCGTGCTCTTGGTTCGACATTTATGCAAAATATCTCTGTAGCAGGTGGGGCAGCTTCTGCTACAACATACGATAAGCAATTTTTACTAAAAGCCGTCCTTGATGGTGATATCAATCCAGGTCGCGTCTTTACTTCAAGTTATAAACTGGAAGATATCGACCAAGCCTATAAAGATATGGATGAACGTAAGACAATTAAGTCTATGATTGTAATCGAATAAAAAACGAATAGGAGTTTTAGAACTCTATTCGTTTTTTATGTTATCCTATTCTTGATTTAGGGTACTTTCTCTTAATGTCAGTCTGGTTCCCAGCATGGTCAGGCTAGGGATTTTCCGACCGTGGAGGACTTCCTTGTTAAGAATATCCATACCTGCTCGCCCCATTTCTTCAGTATAAACTGTGATGCTGGAGAGGGGAGGATAAACCTGCTTGGTCAGGCTGGTGTCGTTAAAGGAAATGAGGCTGACACGGTCTGGTAGGCTGATTCCAGCTTCTTGGAGCGCACGAAGGGCACCGATGGCTAAACTATCGCTGGCTGCGAAAAATGCTGGTGGGAGTTGGTCTCCCAAGTTCTGAATGGCTTCCTTCATCAAGTCATAGCCAGACTGGGCAGTAAAGTTTCCTTGAAAGACCAGTTCATCATGATAGATTCCTTTTGCTTGACTGTAGTTTCTGAAATTTTCCAGCCGCTTATCCTCAATGATTTCTTCTTGGTCAGTTGTTTCTTCAAGGCCTGTTAGAATCCCGATACGGTCCATCCCTTGACTGAGGAAATAATCGACAACCTGTTTCATGGCAGTGTAAAAGTCCGTAATAATGCAGGTATGTCCGAGGGAAAGTGTATCACTGTCTAGAAAGACCAGGGGTTTTTGGTATTCTTCAAAGGCAGAAATCTGAGCTCGGCTAAATTTTCCGATGCAGAGAATCCCAATCACTTCCTCGCTTAAGGTAAAAGGATGGTCATTAAAATAGCGCAAGATATCGTAGTCCAACTCTTGGGCTCTTTTTTCTATTCCTAGGCGAATCTGGTAGTAGTAGAGGTCGTCTAGCTCCCCTTGTTCGCTGACCCATTGAATAATGGCAATCTTTTGCTTGGGTTTATGGGACTCGCCTGTCTTGAGGTGCTTGGTGTAGCCCAGCTCTTCAGCAACGGTTAAAATACGGTGTCTGGTTTCTTCTGTAACAGATAGGCTCTGGTCGCGGTTGAGGACGCGGGATACGGTCGCGATAGAGACAGAGGCTAGCTGTGCAATGTCTTTTAAGGTAGCCATAAATCCTCCTTGATTAGGTTAGTATATCATATTTTTCTGCTTTTTACTGATAATTTAGTAAAATTTTAGTAAAAAGGATTGACCTTGGGAAATCCCTTGGATACAATAGAAGAAAACGATTACACGTTAAGGTGGCTTAACGGACAGTCAAAGGAGAAATCATATGACACAACATCTTACTGCTGAAACTCTTCGCAAAGACTTTCTTGCTGTTTTTGGTCAAGAAGCAGACCAAACTTTCTTTTCACCAGGCCGTATTAATTTGATTGGTGAACACACAGACTACAACGGTGGGCACGTTTTTCCAGCTGCTATTTCCTTAGGAACTTATGGTGCAGCTCGCAAGCGTGATGACCAAGTCTTGCGTTTCTACTCAGCTAACTTTGAGGACAAGGGCATAATTGAAGTGCCTCTCGCTGACCTCAAGTTTGAAAAAGAGCACAACTGGACCAACTATCCAAAAGGGGTTCTTCATTTCTTGCAAGAAGCTGGGCACGTGATTGACAAAGGTTTTGATTTTTATGTTTATGGGAATATCCCAAATGGTTCTGGCTTGTCTTCTTCAGCATCCTTGGAGATCTTGACAGGAGTCGTGGCAGAGCATCTCTTTGATTTAAAACTAGACCGTTTGGATTTGGTTAAAATCGGAAAACAAACAGAAAATAACTTTATCGGAGTCAACTCTGGTATCATGGACCAGTTTGCTATTGGTATGGGGGCTGATCAACGTGCTATTTACCTTGATACCAACACCTTAGAGTATGATTTGGTGCCACTTGATTTGAAGGACAATGTCGTTGTTATCATGAACACCAACAAACGCCGTGAATTGGCGGACTCTAAATACAATGAACGTCGTGCTGAGTGTGAAAAAGCAGTGGAAGAATTGCAAGTTGCCTTGGATATTCAGACCCTGGGTGAATTGGACGAGTGGGCCGTTGACCAATATAGCTATCTGATTAAAGATGAAAATCGTTTGAAACGTGCTCGCCATGCTGTGCTTGAAAACCAACGTACCCTTAAAGCTCAAGCAGCCCTTCAAGCAGGTGATTTGGAAACATTTGGTCGTTTGATGAATGCGTCACACGTTTCTCTGGAGCATGATTATGAAGTAACTGGTTTGGAATTAGATACCCTTGTTCACACAGCTTGGGCACAAGAAGGAGTTCTCGGTGCTCGTATGACAGGGGCTGGTTTTGGTGGCTGTGCCATTGCCTTGGTTCAAAAAGATACTGTTGAGGCCTTTAAGGAAGCTGTAGGCAAACACTACGAGGAAGTAGTTGGATACGCTCCAAGCTTCTATATCGCTGAAGTTGCAGGTGGCACTCGCGTCCTTGACTAGTCAAAAGGAGGCTCTATAGTGACCTTAGTAGATAAATTTGTAACACATGTCATTTCTGAAAGTTCATTTGAGGAAATGGATCGAATCTACCTGACCAATCGTGTTTTGGCACGAGTGGGAGAAGGTGTTTTGGAAGTTGAGACCAATCTGGATAAATTGATTGACCTCAAGGACCAGCTAGTTGAGGAAGCCGTTCGATTAGAGACGATTGAGGATAGTCAGACTGCGCGTGAAATCCTTGGTACTGAACTGATGGACTTGGTGACTCCTTGTCCGAGTCAGGTCAATCGTGACTTCTGGGAAGCCTATGCCTACTCTCCTGAGCAAGCGATAGAGGATTTTTATCAACTCAGTCAGAAAAATGACTACATCAAACTCAAGGCCATTGCTAAAAATATCGCTTATCGTGTTCCATCTGATTATGGAGAACTTGAAATTACCATCAATCTCTCTAAGCCTGAAAAGGATCCGAAAGAGATTGCGGTAGCCAAGTTGGTGCAAGCTAGTAATTATCCTCAGTGTCAACTTTGTTTAGAGAATGAGGGTTACCATGGTCGGGTCAACCACCCAGCTCGCAGCAACCACCGGATTATCCGTTTTGAAATGGTTGGTCAGGAATGGGGGTTCCAGTATTCGCCCTATGCTTACTTTAATGAGCATTGTATCTTTTTAGATGGCCAGCATCGTCCCATGGCCATTAGTCGTCAGAGTTTTGAACGTCTGTTGGCTATCGTAGAGCAGTTTCCAGGATATTTTGCTGGATCTAATGCCGACCTGCCGATTGTGGGGGGCTCTATTCTAACTCATGATCATTATCAGGGAGGCCGTCACGTATTTCCTATGGAATTGGCTCCCTTGCAAAAGACCTTCCGATTTGCTGGTTTTGAGCAGGTCAAGGCTGGAATTATCAAGTGGCCAATGTCTGTCCTACGCTTGACTTCGGATTCCAAAGAGGATTTGATTAACTTAGCTGATAAGATTTTCCAGGAATGGCGTCAGTATTCAGATTCTAGTGTGCAGATTTTGGCAGAGACAGACGGGACACCGCATCACACCATCACACCAATAGCGCGTAAGCGTGATGGACAGTTTGAGTTGGACTTGGTCTTGCGAGACAATCAGACTTCAGCAGAGCATCCTGATGGCATCTATCATCCCCACAAGGATGTCCAACATATCAAGAAGGAAAATATCGGCTTGATTGAGGTCATGGGCTTGGCAATCTTGCCACCACGTCTGAAAGAAGAAGTAGAGCAAGTCGCTAGCTATCTTGTAGGAGAAGCTGTTACAGTTGCCGATTATCATCAGGAGTGGGCAGACCAACTCAAATCCCAACATCCAGACCTAACGGATAAAGAAAAAGCCCTTGCAATCGTCAAGGACTCTGTGGGTGCTATCTTTGCGCGTGTACTTGAGGATGCAGGAGTCTACAAGCAGACAGAACAAGGGCAGACAGCCTTTATGCGCTTTGTGGAACAGGTCGGAATTTCACTAGACTAGGAGCTTTCTCCTTGCACAGTCCTATAAAAAGTAGTATCATAGTGTCGTTTGAAATATCAGGAGGAAACGATGAAAGACTTTCATTTTGACGCTATATCTGCCTTTGAAAATTACGAAATTGAAAAAATGAGAGATGGTCACGTTGTGGTGACGACCAAAGTAGTGAACTCGTCGCTCAACTACTATGGCAATGCCCATGGTGGCTATCTATTCACGCTATGTGACCAAATCAGTGGTTTGGTGGTTATCTCGCTGGGACTTGATGGGGTGACACTCCAATCCTCTATCAACTACCTTAAGGCAGGAAAACTCGACGATGTATTGACCATTAAAGGAGAATGTGTCCATCAAGGTCGTACAACCTGTGTGATGGATGTGGATATCACCAATCAAGAGGGCAGAAATGTCTGTAAGGCAACCTTTACTATGTTTGTCACAGGCCAGCGGTCAGAAGAAAGACAGGTAAGGATATAGATAAACAAAAAAGAGGCTTACACCTCTTTTTTAGTTTCAGATAAATCAATCAATTTCTTTAATAAACTTAGCAATTTCCTTTACAATCTCAGTAACCAAAGCATTTCCCATAAAAAACATTCTCATTTTATCAGATACCTCTACAATAGAATCATCAGATAATTTCTTTTTAGCTGTCCAATCATCTGGGAAATCCTGAAGTCGTTCAGCTTCAATGGGGGTAATTAATCTATATTTATTATTTACAAATAATAAATGTGTAGAACGATTAACCGTTCCTTCGGATGTAAGCATTGTTCGTCCAGGAAGGTTTAAATCATCATAAGGTGACATTCCCCCTTCTGAATAGATGTATTGATGTCCGTCAGAGGATGTTCGTTCAATTTTTTTAGGTCCTCTAAGATATTGAAATTTTTCCAATTTTGACTGATCAGTTAAAAAATATTTTTCAGGTACTTCAGACTCATCTTGAAGAATTTCTCCTAGAGTGATAGGATTACCATTGTAATTAGGTTCTGTATCAATAGAATAGTACTTTCCACGCCTCATAATTCCTGTATTCCAAACAGTACCAGTAAAAGTATCTGAAACTTCAACTATATCATTTGGTAACTCATAAAACACATGACGATTTTTAACTGCTATAGGTTTAATAGGAAATTGTTTTGCAAATAGACCTTGATTGAAAATATAGTCATCATACCTATTATCTTCAAAGATTTCTTCATTTTTTTCGTAAAGATTGTCAATTTTTTGGGCAAAGACTGTATCATTTCGATATACGAAAAAGAATACACGACGTCTTCGTTGGCTTCTTCCATACTCAGCAGCATTAATAACTCTCCACTCAACAGAATATCCGAGATTATTAAAAGCTGTGAGCATGATTGCAAAATCACGTCCTCTTTGTTTTGAGGGCGCTTTTAAAAGCCTATCTACATTTTCTAGAATTAAGTATTTGGGTTTAATGATTTCCGTTGCTCTAATGATTTCCCAAAATAAAACTCCTTTTTTTCCTTCAATACCTTTCTCATTTTTTTTACTACGAGCAACAGAGTAATCTTGGCAAGGAAAACCACCGACAATCATATCGGCATCCATTTTGGAAAATTGTTCGTCTGTTATATCAGAGATACTAATATTGATGTTTTTGCTATTGGGGAAGTGATAATCATAGACCTCAAATGCGTCTTGAGATTTACGAGATGGTTCCCATTGGTTTGCCCATTTTGTTTTAAAGAGTTGCTTATCGGCATTTTCTAATCCTATGCGAAACCCGCCAACTCCAGCAAATAGTTCGAGAACTTTCATCTTTTCTCCTTCATTTTTTTACAGTTTAATCCATTATATACTATTTTCAATGATTGATCAAGTATTAATGTTTGCTTTAGTTTAATTTGATATAATATAAAAGATAGGAGAAGAAAATGGATCAAAACTTATTTAACTATAACGATGAAGATATCGATAGTGTTATTGAATATTCTCATAAACTATTAAATAGAAAATTTTCCGATGTTATGGAGGAGTATAATCGTTCGCTTTATAAATCATATGACGATTATAATGATAGAGTAGTCTCTGAGGTACAAGATAAAGCAATTAGTATGAAGTCAAAAGGGCAGTATGGAAATTATATTGAAAAATATTTCTATGGTTATCAGCCAAATAGTGACTCGGAAGCTGACTTTGAAAAAATAGGTGTAGAATTAAAAGTTACTCCTTTTAAGATAAACAAAAATGGGACACTTAGTGCAAAAGAACGACTTGTATTAACAATACTAAACTATATGGAGGAAAATTTAGAGGATTTTTACTCCACTCATTTATGGAAAAAATGTGCAAAGATTTTGTTATTGTTTTACAATGGCTTAATTCCTAATCAAACAATGAAGGACTATGTCATTGAAAAAATATTTTTATATGAATGGTTTGAGGAAGATATGGCAGTCATCCTTGAAGACTATCAGAAGATTACAGATAAAATCAAAAATGGAAAGGCACATGAATTATCAGAATCAGATGGAAACTATTTATCAACTTGTACAAAAGGGGCAGGTAAAGGAAAGGATTTAAGACAACAACCTTTTAGTCATGAATTAGCAAAACAAAGAGCTTGGGAATTAAAATCAAGTTATATGACCTATCTGATAAATCATAAAATCTTTAATCAATCAGATCAAGAAAGTGTTCTGGCTAATTTTAGGGGTGAGAAAAAATCATTTACTGAGGTTATTGCAGAGAAGATTCTTTCCTACAAAGGTTTTTCTGAACAAGAGTTATATGATAGATTTGAAGTGAATTCCAAAGCAAAAGGTAAGAATAGTACTCTGATTAGAAAAATTTTAGGCTTAACAGGGGATTTAGATAAGACAAAAGAATTTCAAAAAGCAAACATGAATTTGAGAGTTATTCGAGTAGATAAGAATAATTTACCTAAGGAAGACTCTCCATTTAAAACTTATTGTTTTAAAGAACTAGCAGCAACAGATAGTTGGGAATCATCACATGTTTATAATGAAATTTATAATAAACGATTCCTTTTCGTTATTTTTAAGGAAATTGAACCTAAGCTATTTGTATTAGATTCTATCAAGTTTTGGGGATTTCAGGATAGACAATTAGAAGAAATCCAAAGAGTATGGCAGGAAACTAGACAAATTATTTCTGACGGAGTTAAATTAACTCAAAACGGTAATAAAGTTTCAACTAATTTCCCTCAAAGTAAGATAAACAAAATTCTATTTACGAAACTACATGCTACCAATACTTATTATGAAATTGACAAAGGAAAATTTGTTGGGAAAGGTTCATTATCTGATACGGATGAACTTCCAGATGGACGTAGGATTACAAAACACTCCTTTTGGATGCCTAAGAAGTTTATTAAAGAAATATTAGATGGGAATTGGGATTGATTGTATTTATAATCAATTTGTGATAAACAAAAAAGAGGCTCGCACCTCTTTTTCTTATTTCTTTTTATGATTTAATACGGCATTGAGGACAATAGCGAGTAGGCTGGCTACGACGATTCCGTTTGAGAAGAACATTTGGAAGGCTGTCGGCATGCTGACAAAGAGATTACTGTTGTTGAGACCGACACCTGCAGCGATTGAAACAGCTGCGATAAGGAAGTTGTGTTCATTGTTAGCAAAGTCAACACGGGCGAGGATTTGCATCCCTTGAATTGATACAAAACCAAACATTACCAGCATGGCACCACCGAGGACGGAGCTTGGAATGATTTGGGCAAGGGCGCCAAACTTAGGAAGCAGTCCAAGGAGAACCAGGAAACCAGCTGCGTAGTAGATTGGCAGGCGTTTTTTGATGCCTGACAATTTAACCAAACCAACGTTTTGTGAAAATCCGGTGTAAGGGAAGGTGTTAAAGATTCCTCCGAGAAGTACGGCCAAACCTTCTGCGCGGTAACCGTTGCGAAGGCGCGTGCTGTCGATTGGATCTTTTGTGATATCAGACAAGGCTAGATAAACACCAGTTGACTCAACCATAGACACCGTTGCGATGATACACATCATGACAATAGATGAGATTTCAAAGGTTGGCATCCCAAAGTAGAGTGGAGTTGGGACATGGACAAGTGGAGCTACCGCAACAGGAGAGAAGTCCACCAAGCCCATAGTAGCAGCAATGGCAGTTCCAACAACCAGACCAATCAAAATAGAGATAGACTTGATAAATCCTTTGGTAAAGATGTTGATCAAGAGGATAATCAGAACAGTAATAGCTGCAAGCAAGAGACTTTGACCAGTTGGCTCTGGAACGTTATTTCCCATATTTCCAATAGCGACAGGGATCAAGGTTAAACCAATCGTGGTAATAACAGATCCTGTTACGATAGATGGGAAGAGATTGGCTACTTTTGAGAAGATGCCTGAAACAAGAACCACGTAAATCCCAGATGCGATAAGGGCACCAAACATAGCGCCACTACCATGGCTTTGCCCAATCATAATCAAGGGAGCGACCGACTGGAATGCAACTCCAAGAACGACTGGGAGTCCAATCCCAAAGTATTTGTTGAGTTGGAGTTGGAGGAAGGTTGCCACCCCACACATGAAGATATCTGTAGAAATCAGGTAGGTCAACTGCTCAGCTGAATAGCCAAGGGCTGTCGCAATCATGATGGGAACCAGGATAGATCCTGAGTACATGGCTAGTAAGTGCTGCAAGCCCAGAACGGCTGCTTGCGAGTGTTTTTCTTGAGTTTGCATTAGAGATCTGCCTCCTTAAATACGACCTGACCATTTTCAAAACGATCCAAGCGAGCAAGTGATAGGACAGGGTAGCCTGCTTTTTCAAGCAAATCACGACCATCTTGGAAGGATTTCTCAATCACGATACCGATAGCTTGGACTGTGGCACCGGCCTGTTCGATGATTTGAATCAAGCCTTTAGCAGCTTGGCCATTAGCAAGGAAATCGTCGATAATCAAAACCTTGTCCTCTGGTGAGAGGAATTTTCCAGCGATAGAAACAGTGCTGGTCACCTGCTTGGTAAAGGAGTAGACTTGAGCAGTTAAGATGCCTTCGTTCATGGTGATGTTCTTAGCTTTTTTGGCGAAAATCATGGGAACGTTTAAGGCTTCAGCTGTAAAAACGGCTGGGGCAATACCCGACGCTTCAATGGTTACGACCTTGGTAATGCCGGCAGCAGCAAATTTTTCCGCAAAAACCTTACCAATCTCTCGCATCAAGCTAAAGTCAACTTGGTGGGTTAAAAAGGAATCTACTTTGAGGATGTTATCACCCAAGATATGCCCATCCTTGAGGATACGCTCTTCTAATAATTTCATAAGACCTCCTAAAGTCTAAAAGCTAATTTACTTGTTGTTTAAATGTTTCTATAGTGATCCCTTTTGCTAATACTATATATTTGATAAAACTATTACGAGCGAAGCGAGTCTTATCAAATATTTCCCGATGTAGTGGTATCATAGACAATAATCTTGTTATTGTCTATGACGGGATTTTTGAGAGTAAAATAGTTCGGGGAACTATTTTAGCCTAAGCCTAGAAATGAAAGAGCTAGGGGCTCAAAAATTAGGGATGAAATTCCCTGGATTCCTGAAATTATTCACAGGATAATTTCACCTCCCGTCCGCACTAATTAAGGGAAATATTAAAAATATTCAAAAAAGACCTACTTAATCTCTAAGTAAGTCCCCTAAATAGACATGGCAAAAACGGCCATATCTCACTGCTGACTTACTTATTGTTAGGTGTTCCGGCACCTTGTAGAAACGTCGTGCCAATTCACGACATAAACAAGTAAAACGATATTCAATTTTAAATAGGCTTGAGCCAATGTTTTTATTTTACACTAAATAACTTTATAAATCAACTATTTTGTTAGTGTTTTGGTTTAAAAAACGAACAAACAGAAGAGGGGGTGAACAAAAACTCCATTGTAAGCTAACATTTATACTAAATGAAAATCAAAGAGCAAACTAGGAAGCTATCCACAACCTCAAATCACTGTTTTGAGGTTGTGGATAGAATTGACAGAGTCAGTATCATATACCTACGGTAAGGCGACGTTGATGTGGCTTGAAGAGATTTTCGAAGAGTATTAGAAGATTTTTCCATCATAAAAGGCATACTATCAAGTTTTTAGACACCTGACAATATGCCTTTTTCTAACTTTAAAGACTTTTCCCAATTTTTATTATTCTACTCGCTAAATCTTAAAAAATAGCCATTTGGATCCAAAACTGCAAATTTATGAGGATAGATATAGGGATCACTGACACGAAACTTTCTTTTGGTCAAGGGACGATAAATAGGATAGTTTGCCTTCATCACTCTTTAATAGAGTTTTGAAACATCCTTTATGCCAAAGGAGAGATTGACTCCACGACCAAAGGGGTAGGTCAGTTCAGCTAGTTGATCCTTTGTTCCCTCCTCTAACATTAGTTGACACTCTTCAAGAGAAAGAGAAAGTTTTCTTCTGGACGTTGGTATTCAATCCTAAACAGTAAACCACAGTAGAAGGACCGGGACTGTTCGATATTCGATACAAGAAACTCGGGAATGACCGCATTGTAGTCCATATAGAAAATCCTTACAAGTCAATTTCCAAGACAATCGGTGTATGGTCTTGGCGAGCACCTGAGTCAATCATATCAGATTTAGTGACCTTGTCAGCGATACGGTTACTTGTGAGCCAGTAGTCGATTCTCCAGCCTGTATTGTTGATTTTAGAAGTTTTGCTGCGTTGTGCCCACCAAGTGTAGCGTTCAGGAACATCGCCATGAACATGGCGGAAGGTATCAGTAAATCCAGTTGCCAATAGGTTGGTAAATCCAGCACGTTCCTCGTCAGTAAATCCAGGTGAACGGCGGTTGCTAGCAGGATTTGCAAGGTCGATTTCATTGTGGGCTACGTTGTAGTCACCGGTCGCAAGGACTGGTTTTTCTTTGTCTAGTTCAGCCAAATACTCCGCATATTTGACATCCCAGACTTGGCGTTCTTCCAAGCGTTTAAGACCATCGCCAGCATTTGGTGTGTAAACTTGGGTCACGAAAAATGCATCAAATTCTAGAGTGATGATGCGGCCTTCCAAGTCCATGGTAGAAGGGGCACCGATTTCTGGGAAAGTGACAGTGGGTGTAAGTTCTTTCTTATAAAGGAACATGGTTCCAGCATAGCCTTTACGGGCAGGCTCTTGGGAAGAGCGCCACGTGTTTTCGTAGCCTGGGAAGAGTTCTTCTAAAATTTCCACGTGTTTCTTTGTAGGTCCTTTGGCAGAAAGCTTGGTTTCTTGGATAGCAATGATATCAGCATTTTCAGCGACCAAGGTTTGTAGGACTTCTTGGGACAATTTGGCACGAGCTGAGTCACTAGTTAGGGCAGCGTTTAGGGAATCAATATTCCATGAGATAAGTTTCATAAAGTTACCTTTTTCATTCAGATTATAGATTTTATTATACCAAAAAAAGATCTATTTCCCCAACGTATGGTTTGAAAAATTACTCTCTTTCGTTTATAATTAAGAATGATTTTATGAAAGGGAGTGAAAATACATGAAATTCTACTCTTATGACTATGTACTCAGCCAAATCGGTCAGCAAAATGGTATCATGGTTGGCTTTGGGATTGTTTTATTAGCTGTGACAGTTTTTTTTGCTTTCAAGGCATACCATGATAAAAAGGGAAGCGAATTTCGTGAGTTGGTCATGATTTCAGATCTGGCCTTATTTAGCTCTGCTTTTGGTCAGCATCACGACTTATCAAAACAATCAAGTTTCTAACAATAAATTTCAAACTTCACTTCATTTCATCGAGGTTGTTTCCAAAGATTTGTGAGTAGACAAGTCAGAAGTCTATGTTAATACTTCCACAAACACAGATGGCGCACTTATCAAGGTGGGAGATCGCTATTATCGTGCCCTAAACGGAAGTGAGCCAGACAAGTACCTGTTAGAGAAAGTCGAATTGTATAAGACAGACGCAATTGAACTGGTGGATGTGAACAAATGACACTTAATTATATCGAAATTTTAATCAAACTGGTCTTGACTCTCAAATAGCTCAACAACAATGTTCACTTTGTGAAACGTTTGATTTATGGTAAGCCAACTCTCCTTATCAAAAATGGGAATATTGACCCAGAAGCCTGTCGTTCAGTTGGTTTGTCTGCATCGGATGTATCCCTCAAACTTCGTAGCCAAGGGATTTTCCAGATGAAGCAAGTCAAACGAGCTGTGCAAGAGCAAAATGGGCAACTCATCGTTGTGCAAATGGGAGATGAAAATCCTAAGTATCCAGTTGTGACTGACGGTGTGATTCAAGTAGATGTCTTGGAATCGATTGGTCGTAGCGAAGAGTGGTTGCTTGATAACCTCAGTAAACAAGGGCATGACAATGTAGCCAATATCTTTATTGCTGAATATGACAAGGGTGCTGTTACAGTCGTAACTTATGAATAAGAAAAACCTGGGGTCTTGTACTCTTCGAAAATCTCTTCAAACCGCGTCAACGTCGCCTTGCCGTATGTAGGTTACTGACTTCGTCAGTTCTATCTACAACCTCAAAGCAGTGCTTTGAGCAGCCTGCGGCTAGTTTCCTAGTTTGCTCTTTGATTTTCATTGAGTATTGGCCTCAGGTTTCCATTTGCAATCAGAAAGGGATTTTATGTCCATTATTCAAAAACTTTGGTGGTTTTTCAAGTTAGAAAAACGCCGTTATCTAGTCGGAATTGTGGCCCTGATCTTGGTTTCCGTCCTCAATCTCATTCCTCCTATGGTTATGGGGCGGGTCATTGATGCCATCACATCGGGGCAATTAACCCAGCAGGACCTCCTTCTTAGCCTATTTTACTTGCTACTTGCAGCCTTTGGTATGTACTATTTGCGCTATGTGTGGCGTATGTATATCCTTGGGACCTCTTATTGCTTGGGACAGATCATGCGGTCTCGCTTGTTTAAGCATTTCACAAAAATGTCGTCAGCCTTTTATCAAACCTATCGGACGGGTGATCTGATGGCACACGCAACCAATGATATCAATGCCTTGACTCGTTTAGCAGGTGGCGGTGTCATGTCTGCGGTGGATGCCTCTATCACGGCTCTGGTGACTTTGTTGACCATGCTCTTTAGCATCTCATGGCAGATGACTCTTGTTGCCATTCTCCCCCTACCTTTCATGGCCTATGCGACTAGTCGCCTAGGGAGAAAGACTCATAAGGCCTTTGGCGAATCCCAAACTGCTTTTTCTGAACTCAATAACAAGGTACAGGAGTCCGTATCAGGTATCAAAGTGACCAAGTCTTTCGGTTATCAGGCAGACGAGTTGAAGTCTTTTCAGGCAGTCAATGAATTAACCTTCCAAAAGAACCTGCAAACCATGAAATATGATAGTCTCTTTGACCCTATGGTTCTCTTGTTTGTTGGTTCGTCCTATGTTTTAACGTTTTTGGTTGGCTCCTTGATGGTTCAGGAAGGGCAGATTACAGTTGGTAATCTAGTCACCTTTATCAGCTATTTGGATATGCTGGTCTGGCCTCTTATGGCCATCGGCTTCCTCTTTAATACTACTCAGCGAGGGAAGGTTTCTTACCAGCGGATTGAAAATCTTTTGTCTCAGGAATCTCCTGTACAAGACCCTGAGTTTCCTCTGGATGGTATTGAAAATGGGCGTTTGGAGTATACCATTGACAGCTTTGCTTTTGAAAATGAGGAAACACTGACGGATATTCACTTTAGTTTGGCAAAAGGGCAAACACTGGGCTTGGTTGGGCAGACAGGCTCTGGGAAAACGTCCTTAATCAAGCTCCTCTTGCGTGAATACGATGTGGATAAGGGTGCCATTTATCTAAACGGTCACGATATTCGGGACTATCGTCTGACAGACCTTCGCAGTCTCATGGGCTATGTTCCTCAGGACCAGTTTCTCTTTGCAACTTCAATCCTAGACAATATCCGCTTTGGCAATCCTAACTTGCCCCTTTCAGCGGTCGAGGAAGCTACTAAGCTAGCCCGAGTTTACCAAGATATTGTAGACATGCCTCAAGGATTTGATACGCTGATTGGTGAAAAAGGAGTCAGTCTTTCTGGTGGTCAAAAGCAACGGTTGGCTATGAGTCGGGCTATGATTTTAGACCCTGATATCTTGATTTTGGATGATTCCTTATCCGCCGTAGATGCCAAGACAGAGTATGCGATTATCGACAACCTCAAGGAGATGCGAAAGGACAAGACAACCATTATCACTGCCCATCGCCTCAGTGCTGTTGTCCATGCAGATTTTATTTTAGTTCTACAAAATGGTCAAATTATCGAACGAGGCAGGCATGAAGACTTGCTAGCGATGGCTGGCTGGTATGCCCAAACCTACCAGTCTCAGCAGTTGGAAATGAAAGGAGAAGAAGATGCAGAATAAGCAAGAACAGTGGGCTGTATTGAAGCGCTTGATGTCTTATCTCAAGTCTTATGGACTCCTGACCTTTTTGGCACTCAGTTTTCTCCTAGCGACGACGGTCATTAAAAGTGTCATACCCCTCGTGGCTTCCCACTTTATCGACCAGTATCTCAGCAATATTAACCAACTAGCCGTTACCGTTTTGCTGGTCTACTATGGTCTCTACATCCTACAAACTGTAGTTCAGTATGTCGGCAATCTTCTTTTTGCGCGCGTGTCTTACAGTATTGTTAGGGATATTCGTCGGGATGCCTTTGCCAATATGGAGAAACTGGGCATGTCTTACTTTGACAAGACGCCAGCAGGTTCTATCGTTTCTCGTTTGACCAACGATACCGAGACGATTAGTGATATGTTTTCTGGGATTTTATCTAGCTTTATCTCAGCAGTTTTCATCTTTCTGACAACTCTTTATACCATGTTGGTATTGGATTTTCGTTTGACAGCATTAGTCTTGCTCTTTCTCCCCTTGATTTTCCTTTTGGTCAATCTCTATCGGAAAAAATCAGTGAAAATCATTGAGAAAACCAGAAGTCTCTTGTCAGATATCAATAGTAAGTTGGCAGAGAATATCGAGGGAATCAGGATTATTCAGGCCTTTAATCAAGAGAAGCGCCTGCAGGCAGAATTTGATGAAATCAACCAAGAACACTTGGTCTACGCCAACCGTTCTGTAGCCTTGGATGCCCTCTTTTTGAGACCTGCCATGAGTTTGCTGAAACTTCTAGGCTATGCAGTCTTGATGGCCTACTTTGGCTACCGTGGTTTTTCTATCGGGATAACGGTCGGGACCATGTATGCCTTTATCCAGTACATCAACCGCCTTTTTGACCCCTTGATTGAGGTGACGCAAAACTTTTCAACTCTGCAAACGGCTATGGTTTCTGCAGGTCGTGTCTTTGCCCTGATAGACGAGAGGACCTATGAACCTCTTCAAGAAAATGGGCAAGCCAAAGTCCAAGAAGGCAATATCCGTTTTGAACATGTGTGTTTCTCATATGACGGTAAACATCCGATTCTGGATGACATTTCTTTCTCTGTTAATAAGGGTGAAACCATTGCCTTTGTAGGTCATACAGGTTCAGGGAAATCGTCTATTATCAATGTCCTCATGCGCTTTTATGAATTCCAGTCAGGGAGAGTTCTCTTGGATGATGTGGATATCAGGGATTTCAGTCAAGAAGAGCTGAGAAAAAACATCGGTTTGGTCTTGCAGGAACCCTTCCTCTATCATGGAACTATTAAGTCCAATATCGCCATGTACCAAGAAATCAGTGATGATCAGGTTCAGGCTGCGGCAGCCTTTGTGGATGCAGATTCCTTTATTCAAGAACTTCCTCAGGGGTACGACTCCCCTGTTTTCGAGCGTGGTTCGAGCTTCTCTACTGGGCAGCGCCAGCTTCTTGCCTTTGCTAGAACAGTCGCCAGCCAGCCTAAAATCCTGATTTTGGATGAAGCGACAGCCAATATTGACTCTGAAACAGAAAGTTTGGTTCAAGCTTCTCTGGCGAAGATGAGACAGGGCCGAACAACTATTGCTATCGCTCACCGCCTTTCTACTATTCAAGACGCCAACTGCATCTATGTCTTGGATAAGGGACGCATTATCGAGAGTGGAACCCATGAGGAACTCTTGACTCTGGGAGGAACCTATCACAAGATGTATAGTTTGCAGGCAGGGGCCATGGCCGATACTCTTTGAAAATCTCTTTAAACCATGTCAGCTTTATCTGCAATCTCAAAGCTGTACTTTGATTTTCATTGAGTACTAGAAGGAAATCCTTCAAATTACAGATTTCTTTCACCGCCTTTTCCATTTTGTGGTATAATGAAAAATGTTGACAAATAGTATAATAAAAACAAAGGAGAACAGCATGCTGAAATGGGAAGACTTGCCTGTGGAAATGAAATCAAGCGAGGTTGAGTCTTACTACCAGCTTGTCTCTAAAAGGAAGGGTTCGCTGATTTTCAAGCGTTGCTTGGACTGGGTTTTGGCCTTGGTCTTACTGGTTCTGACCTCTCCCATCTTTCTCATCTTGAGCATTTGGATCAAGTTGGATAGCAAGGGGCCAGTGATTTACAAGCAAGAGCGTGTGACCCAGTACAACCGTCGGTTCAAGATTTGGAAGTTCCGTACCATGGTGACGGATGCGGATAAAAAAGGAAGTCTGGTGACTTCTGCTAACGATAGCCGTATTACCAAGGTTGGAAATTTCATCCGACGTGTCCGTTTGGACGAACTGCCTCAGTTGGTCAATGTCCTTAAAGGTGAGATGTCCTTTGTCGGTACACGACCTGAAGTGCCACGTTATACAGAGCAGTATAGCCCTGAAATGATGGCAACCTTGCTCTTGCAAGCAGGAATTACCTCTCCAGCCAGCATCAACTACAAGGATGAGGACACCATCATCAGTCAAATGACGGAGAAAGGTCTGTCAGTTGATCAGGCCTATGTGGAGCATGTTCTTCCTGAAAAGATGCGCTATAACCTCGCCTATCTCCGAGAGTTTAGTTTCTTTGGGGACATCAAAATCATGTTTCAAACCGTGTTTGAGGTACTAAAATAAAGTAGTCATAAGAAAATGAGTACAGATAAAAGGAGCAAATCAATGCCAAATTACAATATTCCATTTTCACCGCCTGATATCACAGAAGCAGAAATTGCTGAAGTAGCGGATACCCTGCGTTCTGGTTGGATCACAACAGGTCCTAAAACAAAAGAACTGGAGCGCCGCTTGTCTCTTTACACACAGACACCTAAGACTGTTTGTCTCAACTCTGCGACAGCTGCTCTGGAGTTGATTTTACGCGTTTTGGAAGTGGGACCTGGTGATGAAGTCATCGTTCCAGCCATGACCTATACGGCTTCATGTAGTGTCATTACGCACGTGGGAGCAACCCCTGTCATGGTGGATATCCAAGCAGATACGTTTGAGATGGACTATGACCTGCTTGAGCAAGCTATCACTGAGAAAACTAAGGTGATTATCCCAGTAGAGCTCGCAGGGATTGTTTGCGATTATGACCGTTTGTTCCAAGTCGTGGAGAAAAAACGTGACTTCTTTACCGCTTCAAGCAAGTGGCAAAAGGCCTTTAACCGTATTGTCATTGTCTCTGATAGTGCCCACGCTTTGGGATCTACTTATAAAGGACAACCTTCTGGTTCTATCGCTGACTTTACTTCCTTCTCATTCCATGCCGTTAAGAACTTTACAACGGCAGAAGGTGGAAGTGCGACTTGGAAAGCCAATCCAGTGATTGATGACGAAGAGATGTACAAGGAATTCCAAATCCTTTCCCTTCACGGGCAAACTAAGGATGCTCTTGCCAAGATGCAACTGGGGTCATGGGAATACGATATCGTTACACCAGCCTATAAGTGCAACATGACCGATATCATGGCTTCACTTGGTTTGGTACAATTGGACCGCTATCCAAGTTTGTTACAACGCCGTAAGGACATTGTGGACCGCTATGATAGTGGTTTTGCAGGTTCTCGCATCCATCCTTTGGCACACAAGACTGAAACTGTCGAATCTTCACGCCACCTCTACATCACCCGTGTAGAAGGAGCAAGCCTAGAAGAACGCAACCTCATCATCCAAGAATTGGCTAAAGCAGGAATTGCAAGTAATGTTCACTACAAACCGCTTCCTCTCTTGACAGCCTATAAGAATCTTGGATTTGATATGACGAACTATCCTAAGGCCTATGCCTTCTTTGAGAATGAAATTACCCTCCCTCTTCATACTAAATTAAGCGATGAAGAAGTAGACTATATCATTGAGACTTTCAAAACAGTTTCTGAAAAAGTGCTAACTTTATCAAAAAAATGACAAACTACAGTCAAGCGAAAGTGATCCTGTCCTTAAAAAGTCTAATTGAGTGTAAAAACTGTTGTTTTCAATTGATAATAGTTTACACCTGTAGTTGAGGCTCCTTTCTCCTCAGAGAGAGAATTTTTATAGGATTTTCCTTTCTTGTGGGAGTCCCGTGGTTTGAAATAAGATGTGAGCAATTTGGTGTAGCATTTAGAATCCTTACTAGACATCATTTAGAAAATCTAGTGTCTTGTTCTAGTTTTCAATTCACCCTATTTTTTGAAAGACGTGAGTTTCCATGAGTGAGATTGTGGAAACTCGCGTCTTTTTTTGTTTTCAGAATATTGTTCAAAGTTTTGTGCCTGTCTTTCATGTTCTAGTCATTCTTTTGCATGATAGAATTTATAGCATATTGATATTATAATAATACAAATATTCTATATGTTTAGTGATGCTTGCTATACATCATTAGATCTCCCGCGAGACAATCTATAAAACACTTGTCTACGATTACCTATATGCCCTATTCCAGTATTTTAGAAGCACTGCATCTATTTTTATCGAGGTTAAATCTAGCTTTTATAGAAGGTCTATTTAAGAAATATATTGTAGTGTTTTAGTTTCAATCCGCCATATGAGCGATATTCAGGTAAATATCCCTGGCGAATGCTTGTATGACAAGATATTTGTTCTTTCATTTATAATTTACAACATATCAACAAATTTAAATATAGTAAATGGGATATTTTATATTCAAGCTAAGAAAGATAGCATCACTTTTGAATGGAAGGCTAAAGAGCAAACTAGGAAGTTGGCCATAGATAGCTCAAAACCCTGCTTTGAGGTTGTAGATATAGTAAAAGGAAATAAGAATAGGACAAATCGATCGGGACAGTCAAATTGATTTCTAACAATGTTTTAGAAGTAGAGGTGTACTATTATAGTTTCAGTCTACTATAGAACTGACCAAGTCAGTAACCTAGACTTAGGGCAAGGCGGCACTGACCTAGTTTGAAGAGATTTCCGAAGAGTATAAATTTTAATATTTTCTTGTGTTATTCCTTGACAATTCAATTTGGAAAATATATGATAAAGATAATGACAGCGGTGTCATTCTATCTATTTTAAGAAAAGTAATAATCAATTGTTAAAAATAGTAAAAAAATTGGAGGTTCTGATGAAATATTTTGTTCCTAATGAGGTATTCAGTATTCGTAAATTAAAGGTGGGGACTTGCTCGGTACTATTGGCAATTTCAATTTTGGGAAGCCAAGGTATTTTATCGGATGAAGTTGTTACTAGTTCTTCACCGATGGCTACAAAAGAGTCTTCTAATGCAATTACTAATGATTTAGATAATTCACCAACTGTTAATCAGAATCGTTCTGCTGAAATGATTGCCTCTAATTCAACCACTAATGGTTTAGATAATTCGTTAAGTGTTAATAGTATCAGCTCTAATGGTACTATTCGTTCCAATTCACAATTAGACAACAGAACAGTTGAATCTACAGTAACATCTACTAATGAAAATAAGAGTTATAAGGAAGATGTTATAAGTGACAGAATTATCAAAAAAGAATTTGAAGATACTGCTTTAAGTGTAAAAGATTATGGTGCGGTAGGTGATGGGATTCATGATGATCGACAAGCAATTCAAGATGCAATAGATGCTGCAGCTCAAGGGCTAGGTGGAGGAAATGTATATTTTCCTGAAGGAATTTATTTAGTAAAAGAAATTGTTTTTTTAAAAAGTCATACACACTTAGAATTGAATGAGAAAGCTACAATTCTAAATGGTATAAATATTAAGAATCACCCTTCCATTGTTTTTATGACAGGTTTATTTACGGATGATGGTGCGCAAGTAGAATGGGGCCCAACAGAAGATATTAGTTATTCTGGTGGTACGATTGATATGAACGGTGCTTTGAATGAAGAAGGAACTAAAGCAAAAAATCTACCACTTATAAATTCTTCAGGTGCATTTGCTATTGGGAATTCAAATAACGTAACTATAAAAAATGTAACATTCAAGGATAGTTATCAAGGGCATGCTATTCAAATTGCAGGTTCGAAAAATGTATTAGTTGATAATTCTCGTTTTCTTGGGCAAGCCTTACCCAAAACGATGAAGGATGGGCAAATCATAAGTAAGGAGAGCATTCAGATTGAACCATTAACTAGAAAAGGTTTTCCTTATGCCTTGAATGATGATGGGAAAAAATCTGAAAATGTGACTATTCAAAATTCCTATTTTGGCAAAAGTGATAAATCTGGGGAATTAGTAACAGCAATTGGCACACACTATCAAACATTGTCGACACAGAACCCCTCTAATATTAAAATTTTAAATAATCATTTTGATAACATGATGTATGCAGGTGTACGTTTTACAGGATTCACTGATGTATTAATCAAAGGAAATCGCTTTGATAAGAAAGTTAAAGGAGAGAGTGTACATTATCGAGAAAGCGGAGCAGCTTTAGTAAATGCTTATAGCTATAAAAACACTAAAGACCTATTAGATTTAAATAAACAGGTGGTTATCGCCGAAAATATATTTAATATTGCCGATCCTAAAACAAAAGCGATACGAGTTGCAAAAGATAGTGCAGAATATTTAGGAAAAGTATCAGATATTACTGTAACAAAAAATGTAATTAATAATAATTCTAAGGAAACAGAACAACCAAATATTGAATTATTACGAGTTAGTGATAATTTAGTAGTCTCAGAGAATAGTATATTCGGGGGTAAAGAAGGAATTGTTATTGAGGATTCAAAGGGTAAAATAACCGTTTTAAATAACCAATTTTATAATTTATCCGGTAAGTATATATCATTCATCAAATCTAATGCAAATGGGAAAGAACCTGTTATACGTGATAGCGATGGTAATTTCAATATTGTAACGGAGAATGGGCTTTACAAAATTGTAACAAATAATTTAAGTGATAAAAACGAAAAAGAAAAAAACAAAGAGGAAAAACAATCTAATTCAAATAATGTAATTGATAGTAACCAGAAGAACGGAGAGTTTAACTCAAGTAAAGATAATAGACAAATGAATGACAAGATCGACAATAAACAAGATAATAAGACAGAAGAAGTAAACTATAAAATAGTTGGAGATGGCAGAGAAACTGAAAATCATATTAATAAATCTAAAGAAATAGTAGATGTAAAACAAAAATTACCAAAGACTGGTTCGAACAAGATTATGGAACTATTCTTAACAGTGACAGGAATTGGTTTACTTTTGACACTAAAAGGGTTGAAGTATTATGGTAAAGATAAATAAAATTTGTTCGATACAAGGAAGTTCCGTAGAAAATGAGGATATTGTAGGTTCACAAAATCAGTATTTTTGGATTATTGGTGGAGCTACAGATTTATATAATTCTAAAGAGGAGATAGGTTATTCAGTCTCAGAAGTTGTACATATTTTATCAGAAAGTTTGTCGGTTAATTGTAAAGAATCAAAAACTCTTAAACAAATATTTGAAACTGCTTTACTCGAGGTTAAAGATGAAATCGGTTTAAACTCATATAAATTAACAGAGTATAGTAAAATGAAATAATAATAGGACAAATCAATCAGGACAGTCAAATCGATTTCTAACAATGTTTTAGAAGTAGAGGTGTACTATTCTAGTTTCAATATACTATATTATCGCTTACCAATATTTGCTAAACTTTCAGAAAAAAAGTTGGAGTATATGATGCTAGGTGACTGCGTCATGTTAGTAAACGAAATGGAAATAACTGATCATAGAGTAGATAACTTATTTGAAAAAGGGAAAAATGAGATAAAAGATTCAATTGGTACAAATAGTGTTTTAAATAAAAAAATTATTTTACAAAAAATCAGAAAATTATCTAATCAACCGAGTGGGTACTGGATAGGTTCGTTGGATGAGAGATTTTTAGACCATGCTATTATTAATCAAATAGATGTTACTAGTGAACAAATTGTTTTAATGAGCGATGGCTTTTATGAATTCTATCAAAATAATCAAAATAAAACTTTTGAAGAGTTAATTAAGATGAGATTTAATTCTTCTGCTATTGATCCAATCTATGGAAAGAAGGATGATGCAAGTATTCTAGTCATTGATGTTTGATATATTGTTTAAAATATTAATTGTTACTATTGAACTTTGTTAAGAAGAGGTACCTAAATGTTAAGGTTATATTTAGAAAATGAAATTATAGAATTATCAAATAATTTAGAGACCATTTGGGTATCTGTGCTTGATAAATATGAGAAGTTATTTGAATATTTATCAAATGAAGAACGAGTAGAATTGATTAAAGAAGATTTAATCATAAATGAGTCAGTTCTAAATATTGATAAAAAAGGATATGAGTTAATTTGTTTACAACATCCTGTTTCATATGACTTAAGAAGAATTATTAGTGTAATAAAAATATCAACTGACATTGAACGTATTGGGGATAGAATTGTTGAAATTTTAAAAAATCTACAGATTCTTCAAAATAATGAAATTTTGAAGAAAATTATTTCAAAAATAAAAATACTTCATGAAGTTATCGGACTGCATATGAATAGGGCTATATCTTGTTATAGAGAGGAACAATCTGGATGTTTAGATATGGTTGTTATACAAAAACAGAATGAGATAGAAGAGCTTAGTATAAATATGGAAAAGAAAATAATGAATTACATATTTGAAGATGATGGGAACGTTTCTGAAGTAATTAGTGCTTTAGATATTATTCATCACCTTGATAAAATTGCTCATACTACGCAAGCAATTTATAAATGGATAATGTATAGAAAATATGGAACATAAATTAGAAAGAAAAATATATGAAAACAATTATTGATAATTTTGTTGATAGAGTAATTGAATACGGAATGTATAATGAAATTGACAAAATATATGTGAAAAATAGAGTACTAGCGTTAATAGGTGAGGAGGGAATTGATCGCATTTCCGATGAAAATGACCTGAAACAAATAAAAGATTACTTAGTGGAAATCGCCTTAAAAAACGGTAAAATTAAAGATTTAATCGAGGAAAAGGAATGTTTAGGAGCAGAGTTAATGAATTTCATAGTTCCTTTACCTAGTCGATTAAATGATATTTTTTGGAGTTCATATGATATATCACCTCAAGAAGCAGTTGAAGAGTTTTATAAGTTAAGTAAAGATAGTGATTATATTAAAACTTCTGCTATTGCTAAGAATATTGAGTTTCGAGCATCAACTAAATACGGAGAGCTAGAGATTACGATAAATTTGTCAAAACCCGAAAAAGATCCAAAAACAATTGCTGCTGAAAAATTAGTAAAAGCAACTAATTATCCCAAATGTTTACTATGTATGGAAAATGAAGGATATCAGGGGCGAATAAATTATCCAGCACGTTCGAATCATAGAATTATTCGGTTGAAACTTGGTGACGAAGTATGGGGATTCCAGTATTCTCCCTACTCATACTTTAATGAGCATGCGATATTTTTGAATAGTCAACATGTACCAATGGCTATTACCTCTAAAACATTTGAACAATTATTGGAGATTGTTGATATTTTGCCAGGATATTTTGCTGGTTCAAATTCTGATCTTCCTATCTCAGGAGGCTCCATTCTTAGTCATAACCACTACCAGGGAGGGAAACATATTTTCCCAATGGAAAAAGCAAAATTTGAGAGTGAATTTTGTTTTAAAGACTTTGAGGATGTTAATGCTGGTATTGTAAAATGGCCAATGTCAGTAATTAGGTTACAAAGTGAAAATAAAAATCGCTTGTTAGATTTAGCTACTAAAATTCTAAATAAGTGGAGAGAATATTCAGATTTAGAAGTAGACATCATTGCTATGACTGAAGATGTCCCACACCATACGGTGACTCCTATTGCTCGTAAAGTGGACGGGAGATACGAATTAGATATTGTTCTAAGAGATAATCATACTACTGAACAATACCCAGATGGTGTTTTCCATCCTCATCAAGATGTACAACATATTAAAAAGGAAAATATCGGGTTAATCGAAGTGATGGGACTTGCGATATTACCACCTCGTTTGAAACCAGAGTTAGAAGAAGTTGGAAAATATCTTTTAGGAGAGGATAATGCAATTGCGGATTATCATTTAGAATGGGCCGACCAATTGAAAGAAAAATATCCTCGCATTAATAAAGAAGAGGTTAATAGCGTAGTTCAACACGAAGCAGGACAAGTGTTTGCGAGAGTTCTGGAAGATGCAGGAGTTTATAAGAATACACCGTCTGGGCATGAAGCGTTTATGAGATTTGTTAAGTCGGTTGGAATTAATTAGGAGGAAACCCAGATGGCAATATTGGTAACAGGCGGAGCTGGTTATATTGGTAGCCATACCGTAGTAGAATTACTAAATTTAGGAAAGGAAGTTATCATTGTCGACAACCTTTCGAACTCTAGCAAATTGGTGCTAGACCGTATTGAAGCAATTACAGGAATACGTCCCGTGTTTTACGAATTAGATGTTTGTGATAAACAAGCATTGAGAAAGGTATTTGAACAAGAATCGATTGATGCTGCAATTCATTTTGCAGGTTATAAAGCTGTCGGAGAATCCGTGCAAAAGCCTGTGATGTACTACAAAAATAATATTATGAGTACATTGGCACTTGTTGAAGTGATGTCAGAATTTAATGTTAAAAAGATTGTCTTTTCTTCAAGTGCGACTGTATATGGAATTAACAATCAGTCACCTCTAATTGAGACGATGCAAACAAGTGCGACAAATCCTTATGGGTATACGAAAGTGATGATTGAGCAAATTTTAAAAGATGTTCATGTGGCAGATTCAGAATGGAGTATTGCGTTGCTTCGTTATTTCAATCCAATTGGTGCTCATGAGTCTGGTTTGATTGGGGAAGATCCCTCAGGAATTCCTAACAACTTGATGCCTTATATTGCACAAGTAGCGGTAGGTAAGCTATCAGAGCTAAGTGTGTTCGGAAATGATTATGATACGCTTGATGGTACTGGTGTGCGTGATTATATCCATGTAGTAGATTTAGCAATAGGACATATAAAAGCTTTAGAAAAAGTATCTGAAAAAACAGATGTTTATATCTATAACCTAGGCTCGGGAGAAGGCACTAGTGTATTACAACTTGTAAATACATTTGAAAGTGTTAATAAGATCCCTATTCCTTATAAAATAGTTCCAAGACGTTCAGGAGACGTTGCAACTTGTTATGCAAATGCAGACAAAGCATATAAGGAATTAAATTGGAGGACAACAAAATCGATTGAAGACATGTGTAGAGATACATGGAATTGGCAATCAAAAAATCCCAATGACTATAATTGATGATACTGTCTATATGAGTGCTGTATTTTGGAAAAATTACTTAACCTTTTAATGAAATGCATATTTAATGAAAGATAAATTAAAAAAAATGTTTGACAGCGCTTGACAAAGGAAACGGTTTCATTGTATAATGTAAACATAGTGACACCGATGTCAAATATAAAAAAGAAGGTCTTTATATGAAAAACTTAACAAAAATTAAGTTCAAAGAGAATGGGGAATTTAATCATTTCCCTGGGAATACAGTTGTAGCAAATCTTTATACTAAACAAGATTTGATGGAAGTTGTTGATATTATTCAATCACGTTATAGAGAATTACCATTTATCGATAAGTTTACTTTAACTCCAAGGAATTCTATTCACATGACTGTAATTGAATTGTTGTGCCATGAAAATCGTGAAACGGAGTTTTGGAGCAGTAATCTTCCTCTAGATACACCTTTACAGGAAATACATGATTACTTTGCTAAACAACTTGAAATTTTTCCATTGTTGGATGAAGAAATTCATATGCGTATAACTGAAATGGGAAAACAAAACATACTAGTTGAACCTGCAGATGAAGCTTCTGCAAAGAGATTAGAAGAAATTCGTACTTATGTCTCAGAAAAAGCAGGTGTTTGTTTCCCTAATCATGATAGATATCAATTCCATATTTCAATTGGGTATCTTCGGATTCCTCTAACCGAAGAGGAGGAAGAAGAGTTTACTAAAGTCAGAGCAGAATTAACTGAAATTTTATTAGAGAAGATTCCAACTATTACTGTAAACCGTATTGACTATACTGTATTTGAAGATATGAGACAATTTGTTCCATATCACGAAAAATTTAAATAAAATAATAAAAAAGGAGAACTTATCATGAAAAAAATGAAAGTTTGGTCTACTGTACTTGCAACGGGAGTTGCTCTTACTACACTTGCTGCTTGCTCTGGAGGTTCAAATTCTACGACTGCTTCTTCATCTGAAGAAAAAGCTGATAAAAGTCAAGAATTAGTTATCTATTCGAACTCAGTCTCAAATGGTCGTGGTGATTGGTTAACTGCTAAAGCAAAAGAAGCTGGTTTTAATATAAAAATGGTTGATATCGCTGGCGCTCAATTAGCAGACCGTGTTATTGCTGAGAAGAATAATGCAGTTGCAGATATGGTATTTGGAATTGGTGCTGTTGACTCAAATAAAATTAGAGATCAAAAATTACTAGTACAGTACAAGCCTAAATGGTTAGATAAAATTGATCAATCTTTATCAGATAAAGATAATTATTATAATCCTGTGATTGTTCAACCATTAGTTTTAATTGGGGCGCCTGATGTAAAAGAAATGCCTAAAGATTGGACTGAATTAGGTAGTAAGTATAAAGGTAAATATTCAATTTATGGTCTTCAAGGTGGTACAGGACGGGCAATTCTAGCAAGTATCTTAGTTCGTTACCTTGATGAAAAAGGAGATTTAGGCGTATCAGAAAAAGGATGGGAAGTTGCAAAAGAATACTTTGCAAATGCCTATACTCTTCAAAAAGGTGAAAGCTCAGTTGTTAAAGCGTTAGATAAAGAAAGCCCAATTCAATACGGTATGATCTGGGGTTCTGGAGCGTTAATTGGACAAAAAGAACAAAATGTTGAATTCAAAGTTATGACTCCTGAGATTGGTGTACCATTTGTAACTGAACAAACTATGGTTTTAAGCACTAGTAAAAAACAAGCGTTAGCTAAAGAATTTATTGATTGGTTTGGTCAATCAGAAATTCAAGTAGAATATAGTAAAAAATTTGGATCTATTCCTGCAAATAAAGATGCCCTAAAAGAGTTACCTGAAGATACGAAAAAATTTGTTGATCAAGTGAAACCACAAAATATTGACTGGGAAGCTGTTGGAAAGCATTTGGATGAATGGGTAGAAAAAGCTGAATTAGAATACGTAAAATAAGAAATAAGAGTTATTTTTTATGTCCAAGTCTCTCTATTATTTCTAAATTTAAGGAAGAAATAAAGAGAGGCTTTTGGTTTTAGTAATAGAGGGAGTTAGTGAGATGATTAAATTTGATAATATTCAAATTAAATATGGTGATTTTGTTGCAATTGATAATCTGAATTTAGATATACATGAAGGGGAATTCTTTACATTTCTTGGGCCTTCAGGATGTGGTAAATCAACTACTTTGAGAGCATTGGTAGGTTTTTTAGATCCATCATCAGGAAGTATTGAAGTTAATGGAACAGATGTCACTCATTTGGAACCTGAAAAGCGTGGAATTGGTATTGTATTTCAATCTTATGCGCTATTTCCAACTATGACTGTTTTTGATAATATTGCATTTGGTTTAAAAGTTAAGAAGGTAGCTCCAGATGTTATTAAAGCTAAAGTATCAGCAGTGGCAGCAAAAATTAAGATCTCTGATCAACAGTTACAGCGTAATGTATCAGAATTATCTGGGGGTCAACAACAAAGGGTAGCATTGGCTCGTGCTCTGGTTCTTGAACCTAAAATTCTTTGTCTAGATGAACCATTGTCAAACCTTGACGCAAAATTACGTGTAGATTTGAGAAAAGAGTTGAAAAGACTTCAAAAAGAGTTAGGTATTACTACTTTATATGTTACTCATGATCAAGAGGAAGCCTTGACTTTATCTGATAGAATTGCAGTCTTTAACAATGGATACATCGAACAGGTCGGTACACCAGTAGAGATTTATCATAATTCTCAAACTGAATTTGTATGTGATTTTATTGGAGATATTAATGTTTTGACCGATGAAACAGTCCACGAAGTATTATTGAAAAATACAAGCGTTTTCTTAGAGGATAAAAAAGGATACATTCGATTAGAGAAAGTTCGATTCAATCGTGAAACTGAACAAGATTTTATTCTAAAAGGGACAATTATTGATGTTGAGTTTTCTGGAGTTACAATTCACTATACAATAAAAGTTTCTGAAAGTCAGATTCTTAATGTAACAAGTATTGATAGTCAGGCTGCTATTAGATCTGTCGGAGAAAGTGTGGAATTATTTATCACACCATCAGACGTTCTGCAATTTTAAGGAGGTGCAGTATGCGTCATAAATTAAATTTAAAAGATTGGCTTATTCGTTTAGGGTTAATCTGGTTCTTAGTAACATTTATTATTTATCCAAACTTTGATCTAGTAGTGAATGTATTTGTAAAAGGAGGAGAATTTTCCCTTGATGCTGTACATCGTGTTCTAAAATCTCAGAGGGCACTTCAGAGTATTATGAACAGTTTTAAGTTAGCATTTTCACTCATTATTACAGTTAATGTCGTAGGTATTCTTTGTGTTCTATTTACAGAGTACTTTGATATTAAAGGTGCTAAAATTTTAAAATTAGGTTATATGACCTCTTTAATTTATGGAGGAGTGGTTTTAGCGACTGGATATAAATTTGTCTATGGTCCATATGGATTGATTACAAAATTTTTACAAAATGTTATCCCTTCTTTAGACCCTAACTGGTTTATTGGGTATGGTGCAGTCTTATTCATTATGACATTTTCAGGAACTGCTAATCATACATTGTTTTTAACAAATACAATTCGAAGCGTTGACTATCACACTATTGAGGCTGCTCGAAATATGGGAGCAAAACCATTTACTGTTTTCCGAAAAGTAGTGTTACCAACCTTAATTCCAACTCTATTTGCGCTTACTATTATGGTTTTTCTTAGTGGTTTATCTGCAGTAGCAGCACCCATGATTGTTGGTGGTAAAGAATTTCAAACTATAAATCCAATGATTATTACATTTGCAGGGATGGGGAATTCTCGTGATTTAGCTGCCTTACTTGCAATTATTTTAGGTATTGCAACTACAATTTTGCTTACTATCATGAATAAGATAGAAAAAGGTGGAAATTATATTTCTATCTCTAAGACTAAAGCGCCTCTAAAAAAACAAAAAATTGCGTCTAAGCCTTGGAATATCATTGCTCACATTGTAGCATATGGATTGTTCACAGTTTTCATGCTTCCACTAATTTTTATAGTATTATACTCATTTACAGATCCAGTTGCAATTCAAACAGGTAACTTAACATTATCAAACTTTACTTTAGAAAATTATCGCTTATTCTTTAGTAATAGTGCGGCATTCTCTCCATTCTTGGTCAGCTTTATTTATTCTATTATTGCTGCGACAACAGCAACAATTCTCGCAGTTGTATTTGCTCGTGTTGTCAGAAAACATAAATCTCGTTTTGATTTCTTATTTGAATATGGTGCTCTACTTCCTTGGTTACTACCAAGTACACTTTTAGCAGTAAGTTTATTATTTACTTTTAATCAGCCACAATTTCTTGTCTTGAATCAGATTTTGGTAGGTAGTTTGGTAATTCTACTTATTGCATATATAGTTGTAAAAATCCCATTTTCTTATAGAATGGTACGTGCTATTTTATTTAGTGTTGATGATGAGATGGAAGATGCAGCAAGAAGTATGGGTGCTTCACCTTTTTATACTATGATGAAGGTTATCATTCCATTTATTTTACCGGTTGTTCTCTCTGTTATTGCTTTAAACTTTAACTCTTTATTAACTGACTTCGACTTATCTGTATTCCTTTACCATCCCCTAGCTCAACCATTAGGTATTACGATTCGATCTGCAGGTGATGAAACAGCAACATCTAATGCACAAGCTCTGGTATTTGTTTATACAATTGTTCTGATGATTATTTCTGGAACGGTATTATACTTCACACAAAGACCGGGGCGTAAAGTAAGGAAATAATCATGACAGCCACTAGTCTTGGGTTATCAAATATTGAAATAGTTGTCAGGATTGTTTTATCAGTAGTCATTGGTAGTATAATTGGTTTAGAGAGAGGGAGCAAATCCCAGCCTGCAGGCATCCGAACTTATAGTATTGTTTGTCTAGCTGCATGTTTGATTATGATGACGAATGAATACGTATCTTATAAATTTGGGACAGGAGATCCTACACGATTAGGAGCTCAAGTTATATCAGGTGTGGGTTTTCTAGGCGCTGGAACGATTCTTATTACAGATAAAAAGAAAATTACAGGTCTGACAACTGCAGCAGGCATTTGGGCTTCGGCAGGAATTGGATTAGCTATTGGAGTAGGTTTTTATGAGGGAGCTCTTTTAGTAGCCATTTCTGTTTGGGGTGTGATATCCATGTTCCAACCACTAAAAAAATATCTGCAAAATCGTTCTAAAATGATTGAATTGTATATAGTAGTTAAATCTACAGAAGCCTATAATCGTGTATTGGTTTATTGTGCAGAAAATGGTATCAGAATGACCGATTCAAGAACAGCGTTTGGAGATGTTAATTCTGACAGAATTGAATACTTTGATGTTCCGGACAAAAAAATAGCGTCATTTATTACTCTGGAATTATCAGGTAGATTTGAACATCTTCGACTGATGGAAGAAATTGCTAATATTGTAGGTGTTATTTATGTCGAAGAAATTAGCTGAAATTTAGTAAACAAAGGGACAGATGTTTTTGTCCTTTTGTTTTTTAGATGTTTTAATCATCTAATTTTTGAGTAGATTTTTGCTCAGAGGTTTTTATGAAAGATTATAAAATCAATTTTGATTTAGGTAAAATAGAATATTTTGATAATAATTGTTTGATACAAGTATACAAATTTATTTCTTTTTATGATATTTGTGAAATGGTGTTTGCCTTTCATTTACCTCCTGATGAGTTGATAACAAATGTTATCTTTAAAGAAAAAATTAACTCTATGTTAAAATGTTACATTGACAGGCTATTAGATGTTTTTATAAATCCTACACATTTTACTGAAAAAGTTAATCTATAATTTTATGGTAGTTTTTTCTCATATGAATTTATTTGTCGTGAAGTTGGAAACATTCTTAAAAATAAAGGTGTGAAATGCAATTTAAACTTTTTTGAAGGGGAAGAATATTTGTAAAATTAATTTTGTGAATTTGTGGATCTTAAATAATTTACTAAATTCTCTTGTTAAAAAAAATTAAATATTGTATAGTAATATTAGAATGTTCGTAATGGAGGACTGAAATGAAAAATATAAATGGGAAAAAGGTAACTATTTATGATATTGCACGTTTATCAGGTTTTTCTCCAAAAACAGTTTCACGAGTTATTAATGGTGGAGTAAATGTTAAAGAAGAAACTTATCAAGCGATTCAAAAAGTTATAGAGGAATTGTCGTATATTCCAAATGCGTATGCAAAAAATTTAACTAAAAAAGAAGCTATAAATATATTGATTTCTGTAAAAAAAATCGACTCTTTTCCTTTAATTTGGTTTCATACGCTGTTAGATAAAGTGTTACGGACGTGTAAAGAATTTGGTGTTAATGCTATAGTTGAGTATTTTGGAGAGGAGGATACAATTAGTAATTCAATTATATCAAGCACAGGTAGCCTAGTAGATGGTGTTATTGTTTTTTATGAAAGTGTAGATGATATCAGAATTCAGTATTTAAAGAAGAACCATATGCCTTTTCTTGTTTTCGGTGAATCTCAAACGTCTGGAGTAGTCTATGTATCTAATAATAATTTTCAAGCTACTTATGATATGATGAAAGCTGTAACTGAAGAAAAATTTAAAAATATGTGGTTGCTTATGGGAGGAGAATCCCATGTTAATAAGGATCGTGAAAGAGGTGTGCGTTCTTTTCTGAATGATAAAAATTACTTTATGGATTTAAAAGTCATTTATGGCTTATCTACAATTGATTCAGTTTATTCTTATGCAATGCAGCACTTGACTACCCAAAATTATCCGGACATTATTTTTGTTTCAGGAGATGAAAAGGTTCAGGGCTTGATTCGTGCGTGCTATGAGAAAGGAATTCTTATTCCAGATGATATTTCTATCATTGGATTTGATAATATTCCTATTTCTCAGTATTATACTCCAGCTTTGTCTACAATTGCTCCCAATTATGTTAAATTGGCTAAAGAAATGATAGAAGGTGTTTTAGCAATTATTAAAGGGGAAAGTGTCACATCTGTTGAAGTTTCTCCTAAATTTGTTAGGAGACAGAGTTTCTAGTATTGTTTAATTCTTGAAAATCCTAGTGGAAAAGATGGAGTGTTCTAAAATAAGTTCTGTTTAGCCTCCATTCAGTTTCTATTGAGTTGGATCCAATTTCTAAGAAGTGGGACATGTTCATGTTCGATCTAAGGAAGACATGGTCACATTCGAATGATATTTTCAAAAAAATCGTAAAAAAGTCTTGACAAAGAAAAAACAAAGTATTAAAATAAGTTCAACAAATCAGAAAAGTAACTATTTTTGATCTTCAGGGAGCCTGTGGTGATTGTGAATAGGTGGTTGGAAGTAGTGAAAGTGGGCTGATTTTGAAAATGAATTTGAAACAATGAAAATTCGGTGCGCACACCTTACAGTGCAGCTTGTTGTTAAACAAGGCAGAGATGTAAAGGGATAGTCCCTTTATAATTGAGGTGGCACCGCGTTACCAACGCCCTCACACGGAAGTATATTCTGTGTGTGGGCTTTTTTCTATCCGTCGTTTGGTTTATCTTTTATTAGGGCCTTAAGTCGCTTTGATGAACTTGAGTTCTATCTACAGCTCCTTGCCTACTACTAAAAGCAAACAAAAAGGCTGGACTAATACGAAAAAAGCTAGTAATACTCAATGAAAATCAAAGAGCAAACTAGGAAACTAGCCGCAGGCTGCTCAAAACACTGTTTTGAGGTTGTGGATAGAACTGACGAAGTCAGCTCAAAACACTGTTTTGAGGTTGCAGATAGAACTGACGAAGTCAGTAACCATACCTACGGCAAGGCGACGTTGACGCGGTTTGAAGAGATTTTCGAAGAGTATAAAGGTGTACCGAGATGAACATCTCTTCATCAATGTCTCTGGTCGTGGAGGCAAGGACCTAGCTGCGATTGCAGACTACCTAGAAGCTAAAAAATAATAGATGGAAAAATTACAGTTCTTTCTCTCACAGAGAGCTTGTGGTTGCTGAAAACAAGCAGAGAAAGCTGTAAAGTTGGGTTCATCTGAAACGAGAGAAGAAAACATCATTCTCAAGGGAGTGCCCTTTATCGCACAGCCTGTTACAGGAGATATCTGAGACAGGAATGAGAGATAGGAGAAATCCTATAATTGAGGTGGCACCGCGAATTTCGTCCTCACGCAAGTTATTTTGCGTGGGGATTTTTCATACAGTCGCCACGAACTAGAATTAGAACTGAAAGGGAAATTACAATGGAACGAATCATTCATGGAGATGTCTTATCACCAATCTTGGCTTATATGCGCTTAAAGGGGCAACATAAGGTTATTTTAGAGAGTATTCCGAGAGACAAGGAAACAGCTCGTTTTTCTATCCTAGCCTATAATCCAGTTTTTGAGATTAAGTTTGAAAATGGAGTTCTCTATCAAAATGGTCAAGTGATTGATCGGGATCCCTTGGATTTCCTTTATGAAGTGATTCATAAGAGTCAGCACCACTCAGAGCTACCTTTTGGTGGTGGAGCCATTGGTTTTGTGGGTTACGATATGATTTCGCTTTATGAAGAAATTGGTCAAATCCCTGAGGATACAATTGGGACGCCAGACATGCATTTCTTTGTCTATGAGAGCTATATGGTCTTTGACCACAAGAAGGAGAAGATACATGTCATAGAGGATGCACTTTATAGTGAGCGCAGTCAAGAAGCCTTGGAAAAATCCTTGAACCAAGTGCTTGAGGAATTACGCATTCCTGCTCCAAATGAATTTGAAGACTTGGATCTATCTCCGTTAGACTTCAAACCGCATATCGCTCCACATAAGTTTGAGGTAATGGTAGAAACTGCTCGCGACTTGATTCGTAATGGCGATATGTTCCAATGTGTACTCAGTCAGCGCTTCTCAGCAGAAGTTACTGGAAATCCATTTGACTTCTACAGAAATCTCCGCGTGACTAATCCTTCTAATTACCTTTATTTCTATGATTTTGGGGATTATCAAATCATCGGAGCCAGTCCAGAAAGTTTGGTTTCTGTCAAAAATGGCATCGTGACAACCAATCCGATTGCAGGGACGCGACCAAGAGGGGCTACGGATGAAGAAGACAAGGCCTTGGCGACTGACCTCCTCTCTGATGAGAAGGAAACAGCAGAACATCGAATGTTGGTAGACTTGGGGCGTAACGATATTGGCCGCATCTCTGAAACGGCCAGTGTCCAAGTTACTAAGTATATGGAAGTGGAGCTCTTCCGTTATGTTATGCATTTGACCAGCGTGGTCAAGGGGCGTTTGCTTGCAGAACTCACTGCCATGGATGCCTTGAAAGCAACGCTTCCTGCTGGAACCGTTTCTGGAGCACCAAAAATTCGAGCTATGAGACGCATCTATGAACTGGAAACGGAAAAACGGGGCGTATATGCAGGAGCAATCGGCTACTTGTCTGCGACGGGTGATATGGATTTGGCCATTGCCATCCGAACCATGATTCTCAAAAATCAAAGAGCCTATGTGCAGGCTGGGGCAGGGATTGTCTACGACTCTATCGCCCAAAACGAATACCAAGAAACCATTAACAAAGCAAAATCTATGACTAGAATTGGAGAACTAAGACCATGATTTTATTGATTGACAACTATGATTCTTTTACCTATAACTTGGCCCAATACATTGGGAATTTTGCAGAAGTTCAGGTTCTGAGAAATGATGATTCCAAGCTGTATGAAGAAGCTGAAAAAGCAGATGGTCTGGTCTTTTCTCCTGGTCCTGGTTGGCCAGTTGATGCTGGAAAGATGGAAGACATGATTCGTGATTTTGCAGGCAAGAAGCCGATTCTTGGGATTTGTTTGGGCCACCAAGCCATTGCAGAAGTCTTTGGTGGTAAGCTAGGTTTGGCTCCAAAAGTCATGCATGGGAAACAGAGCAATATCAACTTTGAAGCGCCATCTGTTTTGTATCAAGGTATTGAGGATGGCCGTGCGGTCATGCGTTATCACAGTATTTTGATTGAGGAAATGCCAGAAGACTTTGAAGTGACAGCTCGTTCGACTGATGACCAAGCCATCATGGGGATTCAACATAAAAACCTACCGATTTATGGCTTCCAGTACCATCCAGAGAGCATTGGAACGCCAGACGGCTTGTCTTCTATTCGGAATTTTATCGAGGAGGTTGTAAAGTGAGGAAACTAGGATGAAAGAGATTATTGAAAAACTAGCAAAATTTGAAAATTTATCAGGTGTGGAAATGACGGATGTCATTGAGCGTATCGTAACTGGGCGTGTAACTGAAGCGCAGATTGCTTCTCTCCTCTTAGCTCTTAAGATGAAGGGGGAAACACCTGAAGAACGCACAGCCATTGCCCAAGTCATGAGAGGACATGCCCAGCATATTCCAACTGAGATTCATGATGCCATGGACAACTGTGGTACAGGTGGGGACAAGTCTTTCAGTTTTAATATTTCCACAACTGCAGCCTTTGTCTTGGCTGGTGGCGGTATTCACATGGCCAAACACGGTAACCGCTCGATATCTTCTAAATCTGGTTCCGCAGATGTCCTCGAAGCCTTGGGAATCAATCTTGACCTCAAACCAGCTGAACTAGGTAAGGTCTTTGATAAAACTGGAATCGTCTTTCTCTTCGCTAAAAATATGCACCCAGCTATGAAATACATCATGCCAGCTCGTTTGGAATTGGGAATTCCAACGATTATGAACTTGACTGGTCCACTGATTCATCCAATGGCTTTAGAAACACAGCTTCTTGGAATTAGTCGTCCAGAACTCCTAGAAAGTACAGCTCAGGTTTTGAAAAATATGGGTCGCAAACGTGCCATCGTGGTTGCTGGACCAGAAGGGTTGGATGAAGCTGGCTTGAACGGAACAACCAAGATTGCACTTCTTGAAAATGGCGAAATCAGCTTGTCAAGCTTTACTCCAGAGGATTTGGGAATGGAAGGCTATGCTATGGAAGATATTCGTGGTGGGAATGCTCAGGAAAATGCAGAAATTTTGCTTAGCGTTCTGAAAAACGAAGCAAGTCCATTCTTGGAAACGACAGTCTTGAATGCTGGTCTTGGTTTCTATGCTAATGGTAAGATTGATAGCATCAAGGAAGGAGTTGCCTTGGCCCGTCAAGTGATTGCTAGAGGCAAGGCCCTTGAAAAACTCAGACTGTTACAGGAGTACCAAAAATGAGTCAGGAATTTTTAGCACGAATCTTAGAGCAGAAGGCGCGTGAGGTGGAGCAGATGAAGCTGGAGCAAATCCAGCCTCTGCGCCAGACCTATCGCTTGGCAGAATTTTTGAAGAATCATCAGGACCGCTTGCAGGTAATCGCTGAGGTCAAGAAAGCTAGCCCTAGTTTGGGAGATATCAATCTCGATGTGGATATTGTGCAACAGGCCCAGACTTATGAAGAAAACGGAGCAGTGATGATTTCGGTGTTGACAGATGAGGTTTTCTTTAAAGGGCATTTGGATTATCTACGGGAAATTTCCAGTCAGGTAGAGATTCCGACGCTCAACAAAGACTTTATCATAGATGAAAAGCAAATCATCCGCGCTCGCAATGCAGGTGCGACAGTTATCTTGCTTATTGTGGCAGCCTTGTCCGAAGAACGCCTCAAGAAACTGTATGACTACGCGACAGAGCTTGGTCTGGAAGTCTTAGTGGAGACTCACAATCTAGCTGAACTAGAGGTAGCCCACAGACTTGGTGCTGAGATTATCGGGGTCAACAACCGCAACTTGACTACCTTTGAGGTCGACTTGCAGACCAGTGTAGATTTAGCCCCTTACTTTGAGGAAGGTCGCTATTACATTTCTGAATCTGCCATTTTCACAGGGCAGGATGCGGAACGACTAGCCCCATACTTTAACGGAATTTTGGTAGGGACAGCTCTTATGCAGGCAGAAAATGTGGTCCAGAGAATCAAGGAGTTGCAGATTGACAAAGGTTAAAATTTGTGGACTATCGACCGAAGAAGCGGTGGAAACAGCCGTTTCAGCAGGAGCCGACTATATCGGTTTTGTCTTTGCACCTAGTAAAAGACAGGTAACTTTAGAAGAGGTAACTGAGTTGGCAAAGCTTATTCCTGCAGATGTGAAAAAGGTTGGAGTATTTGTTTCACCAAGTCGGGTAGAACTGCTGGAAGCGATTGACAAAGTTGACTTGGACTTGGTTCAAGTTCACGGTCAGGTGGCAGATGATTTATTTGAGAATTTGCCTTGTGCCAGTATTCAGGCTGTGCAGGTAGATGGAAATGGGCATGTCCCCAATTCTCAGGCAGATTATCTACTCTTTGATGCCTCTGTGGCAGGAAGTGGCCAGTCCTTTGATTGGGGTCAACTGGATACGACTGGACTAGCACAGCCCTTCTTTATCGCAGGTGGCCTTAATGAAGATAATGTAGTAAAAGCAATTCAACATTTTACTCCCTATGCAGTAGATGTATCGAGCGGAGTGGAGACAGATGGACAAAAAGATCATGAAAAGATTAGAAGATTTATAGAGAGGGTAAAGCATGGCATATCAGGAACCAAATAAAGATGGATTTTACGGAAAATTCGGCGGACGTTTTGTCCCAGAAACATTGATGACAGCAGTTTTGGAGTTGGAGAAGGCCTACCGTGAAAGTCAGGCAGACCCAAGTTTCCAAGAGGAATTAAACCAGCTTTTGCGCCAGTACGTAGGACGTGAAACTCCTCTTTATTACGCAAAAAACTTGACCCAGCATATCGGCGGAGCCAAGATTTATCTCAAACGGGAAGACCTTAACCATACAGGAGCCCACAAGATTAACAATGCCTTAGGACAAGTTTGGCTTGCCAAACGCATGGGTAAAAAGAAAATTATCGCAGAAACGGGTGCTGGTCAGCACGGTGTGGCAACTGCAACTGCTGCGGCCCTCTTTAACATGGAATGTACCATCTACATGGGTGAGGAAGATGTCAAACGCCAAGCCCTCAATGTCTTCCGTATGGAGCTTTTGGGAGCTAAGGTCGAGGCCGTGACAGATGGTTCGCGCGTGCTCAAGGATGCGGTCAATGCAGCCCTTCGTTCATGGGTGGCTAATATCGACGATACCCACTATATCCTTGGTTCTGCCTTGGGGCCTCATCCATTTCCAGAAATCGTTCGTGACTTCCAAAGTGTCATCGGTCGAGAGGCTAAACAACAGTACCGTGACTTGACAGGTCGAGATCTGCCAGATGCCCTAGTAGCCTGTGTTGGTGGTGGGTCGAATGCTATCGGGCTCTTCCATCCCTTTGTAGAAGATGAGTCAGTAGCTATGTATGGAACTGAAGCAGCAGGGTTTGGTGTGGATACAGAGCACCACGCTGCTACCTTGACCAAGGGTCGTCCGGGTGTTCTTCACGGTTCTCTCATGGATGTGCTCCAAGATGCCCATGGTCAAATTCTTGAAGCCTTCTCTATCTCAGCAGGTTTGGACTATCCTGGTATCGGTCCAGAGCATTCTCACTACCACGATATCAAACGTGCCAGCTATGTCCCTGTGACAGACGAAGAAGCTTTGGAAGGATTTCAACTCTTGTCTCGTGTGGAAGGGATTATCCCAGCCTTGGAATCTAGCCATGCTATCGCCTTTGCGGTGAAATTGGCCAAAGAACTTGGACCAGAAAAGTCTATGATTGTCTGCCTATCAGGTCGTGGGGACAAGGATGTGGTTCAAGTCAAAGACCGCTTGGAAGCAGATGCAGCAAAGAAGGGAGAAGCTCATGCCTAAGACACTAACAGAAAAATTGAATGCTATAAAAGCAACTGGAAAAGGAATTTTTGTTCCCTATATCATGGCTGGTGACCACGAGAAAGGTTTGGACGGTCTTGCTGAAACAATTCACTTTTTAGAAGATTTGGGTGTCTCTGCTATTGAAGTGGGTATTCCCTTTTCAGACCCTGTTGCAGATGGACCTGTTATCGAAGAAGCTGGCTTGCGCAGTTTAGCCCACGGGACCTCTACCCAGGCTTTAGTTGAAACCTTGAAAACCATTGAAACAGAGATTCCACTGGTCATCATGACCTACTTCAACCCCCTCTTTCAGTACGGTGTGGAGAACTTTGTCAAAGATCTGGCTGATACAGCTGTGAAGGGCTTGATTATCCCAGACTTGCCTCATGAACATGCCAACTTTGTAGAACCATTTTTGGCAGATACAGATATCGCCTTGATTCCTTTAGTAAGCTTGACCACAGGAATTGAGCGCCAGAAAGAGTTGATTGAAGGCGCGGAGGGATTCGTCTATGCCGTTGCCATCAATGGGGTGACAGGGAAATCAGGCAATTACCGTGCAGATTTGGACAAGCACTTGGCGCAACTTCATCAAGTGGCCGACATCCCAGTCTTGACAGGTTTTGGTGTATCTAGTCAAGCCGATCTGGAACGCTTCAATGCGGTGTCAGATGGTGTTATCGTCGGTTCGAAAATAGTAAAAGCTCTCCACCAAGGAGAGCCGATTCAGGATTTTATCAGACAAGCAGTAGCTTACCAAAAATAATCAAACAAGTAGCAAGTAAGAGGAAAGGCACGAAAGGAAGTCTTTCCTTTTTCTTTTGCAGGAGAAAGGCTAGTTTTATAGTGAATTGAATCTGGAATATTACACTACGGTTCCTAAAATATTTTAAGAAAGTGATTTGAATTTCCCAATAAATTTGTTCAGTTTTTAATTGATTTTACTATAGAAGATATAATTTTCTAAATTACTCTGACACAGAACTTTAAGAAAAAGCTAATTATTGTAGTAATTTCTTTAAGAAAATGATATAATTCATTAAAAAGTATTTGGAGGAGGAAGAATTATGTTGAATCAGGATCTCTTTGATTCGCTTGAGGCACAAAAAATTGTAGATACTTTGATGAAAGGGCAAAAAGATTATGTAGATGAACGTCTAGAAAAAAGAGAGACAATGATAGTGTCGAATGGTTATGCATGGACGCGACCTAATCATATTGATACTGCATTTGCATCAGCAGATTTGTTTGAGTATAAATTACAATTAGCAGGACAGACTTGGGGATATTTAGAATTTGAAACAAATACAGAAAAATATGGGAAAGTATTGTTAATTATAAAAGGTAAGAAGCGACTTACGAACCAATTTCCTTTGGTACAAAAAAATAAGAGTGGCTACTTATTTGAATATGCTCAAATGAATACACTTTATCTTAATCAACATGCTTCCTACAAAAATGATGAAGATAGTCATTCCTTTCCAATTCAGATGGAGTTAGTTTCTGATGAAATGATTCAAGAAATTGAACAAGCTACTAAAAATTCGAATATCGAAAAATTTATGATTTTAACTTATGAGGCGGACTCAGAAAACAATATTATATCTGTAGATGTTGTTATGCCTGATGCACGAACTGGTCAGTTACACTTGATTCAAGATTTGTCTGAGTATATTCAATCAAGTTCGTACCATTTCGAAGAAGCTAAATATCAAGATATTCCTAATTTTTCAGAATTATCGGAAACAGAAGATTTTGAAATTATTCCAAGAATAGAAAAACAAGAAGGTCAAAAGTAGTAAGGAGTATGTAAATGTTTAATGGTCGGGTATTGAAAGAATTACGGCTGTTAAATGGTTTAAGTAGAGCAGAATTAGCTCAGAGAATTAATTTAACGGAACAAGCCATTTGGCAGTTTGAGTCCAACGAAACGAAACCTAAATTATCAACCAAAATGCATTTGGCCAACCAATTTCATGTTGATTTAACTTATTTTGAACAGGAAGAAGAGAGCATTCGATTTGATTCTTCTGTAATTGCCTTTAGAAATGCAGACCTAGCAACACGGAAAACAATAGATATTCAAACTATGTATTTACATAAGGTAGATAGTCTGATTGATTATTTTGAAAGTTTTGTAATTATACCTAATATTACAATTCATGACTTAAGTAATGTAGTGAGTGAATCTTATCATAAGGGAGAATCCATTGAGGAATTGGCTCTTTATGCCAGGGAAAAATTAGGTATTTCAAAAGATAATCATGATTTGCTTTATAAATTAGAACGTTCAGGCATCTATATCGTGGAACGATTAATTAATGGCCAAGCTGATGCTTATAGCGCATGGTCAAAATTGGGAAGACCTTATATTGTGTTGGGAACGAATAAATCATCTGTACGTCGAAATTTTGACTTAGCTCATGAGCTAGGACATATTCTTTTACATAAATATAAAGATATGAATGAAGATGGCGATCGTTTGGAGCAAGAAGCAAATTATTTTGCATCATGTTTTTTATTGCCAAAAGAAGAGTTTTTAGTCAAATTTGAAGAGAGGGTTGGCAAGCGTGTCAGCAATCCTGATAGTTATATTTTATTGAAGTCGGATTTGAATGTTTCGATACAGGCTTTAGAGTATCGAGCTTTTAAGTTAGGATTATTGACTCTAAAGCAACATTCTTACTTTTATCGTCAAATTGCGCAAAAAGGTTACAAAATGATTGAACCTTTGGATGATCAAATTTTTGTTAAAAAACCAAGCAAAGTAAAGAGTATTCTGGACGTCGTTTTGAGTAATCATCTAGTCAGTCTAGCGACTATAATGTCTAAACAAAGTATTCGTTTACAGTTTATAAGCGAAATATTTTCAGTCGAAATGAAATTTTTTGATCAGTATCAAGAAGATAGAAGAACAGATCGATTTGATAACATCATCCCTTTGTACAAAAGAAATAATTTATAATTTAACTGTGAAATAATTTCATGAAGGACATATGGCAGAAATTGGAATTTATCAAACAAGCAGTAGCTTACCAAAAATAATCAAACAAGTAGCAAGTAAGAGGAAAGGCACGAAAGGAAGTCTTTCCTTTTTCTTTTGCAGGAGAAAGGCCAGGATACCCGTCGCAGAAGCGAACTGAATCAAGATCAGTAACTCCGTTACGCTAAAGACGAGAGCACAAGAAGCTAAAAAGAGGAAATCCCCTGCACCCATGCGGATATCAATAAAATGAGCCAAAATTCCAAGTATGAGGAAGGAGACCATGACCAGATTCCAGCCAGAGGAAGCTATTAGGATTAGGTGGAAAGTCATCCAGACCAGTAAGGGATATTCCTGATGGTGAAAGTCGTATATACCCAAGGTCAAACCAGCGGTGATTAGGACGACTTGCCCCAAGGAAAGCAATTCCCAAGAGTAAAGCAGAAAGAGGAGTCCTAAGCCTAGTTCAAAGAGGGCATACCAGACAGGATAGCGAACTTTGCAGTAGCGACAGCGAAAGCGATTGAAGACCTGTGAGAGAATCGGAATCAAATCTAAGGGACGCAAGGGAGTCTGACAGGAATCGCAGTGACTGGCTGAACTGATAATGGATTGCTCTGGAAAACGGTCAATGACCAAACCAAGAAAGGAAGCTAGAATGCTCCCGACGAGAAAAAAATAAAAATCAATCATACTTATCTATTCGTAAAAAATGGGAGAAATAGTATAATGGAGAAACATAGATAAGATGGTGAGGAAAAGATGACAATTCGTTTTGAAGAAAAGGTGAGTATAGAAAACGCTCAATTTGTATGCCAGTGGTCCAACTCCCTAGGCAAATCCTTTCAAGAACAATGGATGGGACCAAGGATTCCTTTTCTACTGACCCTTCAAGCCTTGGAAGGAGTCTTTTCAATCTTTGATGAACAAGAGTTTGTGGGACTTATCCAGAAAATCAGGCTAGAAGACAGCAATCTTCATATCGGGAGATTTTTTATCAACCCCCAGAAACAGGAGCAAGGCTTAGGTAGCCAGGCTTTAAGGAAATTTGTTAGTTTGGCCTTTGAAAATGAAGATATAGATAGTATTTCTCTAAATGTCTTCGAGGCAAATCAAAGAGCTCAGAATCTTTACCAAAAAGAAGGATTTGAAATCGTTCAAATGGTTGAAGCACCTGTACGAAAATATAGTAGATTGAAACTAGAATAGTACACCTCTACTTCTAAAACATTGTTAGAAATCGATTTGACTGTCCCGATCGATTCGTCCTGTTATTATTTCATTTTACTATACATTATGAAAAAGGGGAGATAGAAAGCAAACAGCCTTGAAATCAATGTTGACTGCGATTATGAACCTGAATCAGCCCCTCAAAAGGGACTGTATATGAATGAACGTTACCAGTGTTTAAAAACTAAAGAATATCAGGCACTTTTATCTTCCAAGGGTAGACAAATTTTCGCTAAACGTAAGATTGATATGAAATCTGTCTTTGGGCAGATAAAGGTTTGTTTGGGTTATAAGAGATGTCATCTGAGAGGTAAGCGTCAAGTGAGAATTGACATGGGATTCATACTCATGGCCAACAACCTGCTGAAATATAATAAGAGAAAGAGGCAAAATTAAAAAGCTAGAGTTCCGCAATTGGGAATCTCTAGCTTTTTGTTTTCTGAGAATCATCTTGACTCAGACTCTTTTGACTAATGTTACCAAAAAGATAAAGTAACTTTTAACCTTATTTATCGTCGCCACTCAACATGTTTTTAACACCTTCTACAGCACCTTCTACAGCGTCTTTAGCGTCTTCGGCAACTTCTTTTACTTTAGAAACAACTTTTTCAGCTGCTCCTTCTTTTTCCATTTTTTCATCACCGATGGCTTTCCCAACACCTTCTTTAATAGAACCTTTAGCTTGATTTAATTTTTCTTCTACTGACATGATAATTTCTCCTGTTATATTTATTTTATCTTAGTTTACACGAGTGTTTTCGTGAGATACTACACCATTTGCTGCACCTTTAACAGCTTCTACACCTTCGCTAACTTTTTCTTGAACAGTTGAGAAACCAGATCCAAGACCAGATTTAGCTTTTTCGAATTGTTCTGAAGTGAATTCTCCTGTTGATTCAGCAACGTCAGATACGCGATCTTGAAGGCTTACTGAGTCTGCTTCATGCTGTTCTTTAGTTTTGATGTCGACAACGTTTACGTTGATTTCAACAATTTCCAAGTCAGTCATTTTAGCAACTTCTGAAGATACGATTTCTCTGATTTCTGAATATAAAGCTGGAACATTTTTTTGGTACTCAACAATAACGTTTAAGTCAACTGCAACTTGTGTTTTACCAACTTCTACGTTAACACCACTTGTTACGTCATCGCTGTTAACGATTTTTTCTTTAAGATTTGAGAAGAAACCACCATCGATTCCCAAAAGACCTGAAACGTTTTCTAGTGAAAGACCAATGATTTTTTGGATAACTTTATCTTCGTAAGTAAGTTCCCCTTTGATTTCGTGAGCTACAACAGTAGCATCTTTCTTTTCTACGTTAGTGTTTGTGTTTTTTTCGTTTGACATATGAAACTCCTTTAATTAAATTAGTAATTTTTATTTTTTTATTTATCTATATAGTTTTTTTCGATATATAATCCAGCTGCAACTCCCAGTGCTCCTAAAATCAATACAAATATTGTTTTGAAGAAGCCAAAGGAGACAATCAAACAAGCCAGAAATACGCCTATGAGACCAGCGATAATTGGATATCGATATTGTTTAAGCCATTCCATTTTTTACTTCCTTACTTCACACGACTAACAGTCTTTTTGTTTTGAGGTTTTGGTTGGTAATTTTTTACTGCAACTTCAAGTTTTACTTGACGCTCAATACCAAAAAACTGCTTCAATCCATTAGTTATTTCATTTTGAATTATTTGGCATCTGTCAGCGATGTTGTCTGAAGGAAGAATTTTACCTTCTACATGAACGAAACATTTATTTTTTCGTAAATTTACATGAACAGTTGGGTTCTTGATCAATCTATGATCACTCACCAAACTTCTAACAAAACCTTCGATTGCCGAATTCTTTAATTTTAATGTATCGTTTTTAGTTTCAAGTTGGATTTCCAAGTAACGTTTAGGATAAAACATCACAACTAAAATGGATAATAAAACTAAAGTTGATAGAACCACTGTCCCCCAAAAGACATATCTAGCAAGATAGAATTCAACTACGGAGTGCTGTCTCCAGCTAAGTAGATGAATACCTAGATCACTAACTTGATGATAATCTATCAAAACAGGAAGGAAAATTGTCAAGATTAAAATACAGAAAATAATGAAACATATTTTCTTTGCTTTTGACATATACAATCCTTTCGATTTAACATTTAAACTATTTTTCCCGTCATTGATTTAAAAATAGTTTGCTAACTTTACTGGCGAAAAGTTTACTTTCTACCTGTAAAGAATGACACTACAGTAATCACAATCGCTGCACCTACAATAGATGGGAGCAAAGCCATTCCAGCGATTGATGGACCCCAACTACCTAAAAGAGATTGTCCTGCAGATGCCTGACTAAACCAGCGAATACATTTGCGATGATTCCCATAGAACTACTTTTTTAGTGATTTTACCTGCCAAGAGACCAATAAGACCTCCAGCAATAATTGATCACAACACTGCCTACCCTCCTTTTTTATTTTAATATCAAAAAATCAATTTCTTTGATTATTACTATTATATAACTTTAATATAGAAAAGTCAATTATTTCGATTGTTATTATTATATAATTTTAAAAAATCAAATTCTTTAATTGTTGCTATTATATAATTTTTAAAATTAAAAATATAATCTTTAGACTTGAATTTGATTCTGTATTCACGCCCTCAATAGACGGTAAAATAAGAAAATTGTTTATATATTGTCTCCGTAGTGTTATTATACGAAATAAAAGATTTTAGGAAAAGTCGTTATATCATGCTATACCTATTCTTTGTGGTATAATTGCAAGAGGTTTAATCCGATAATTTATAAAGAGAGAAAGATATTCATGAGAGATTTATTATCTAAAAAAAGTCATAGGCAATTAGAATTATTAGAATTATTATTTGAACATAAACGTTGGTTTCATCGTTCTGAACTAGCAGAGTTATTAAATTGTACAGAACGTGCAGTCAAAGATGATCTATCCCATGTTAAATCTGCTTTTCCTGACTTGATTTTTCATTCTTCTACTAATGGTATACGCATTATTAATACCGATGATAGTGATATTGAAATGGTTTACCATCATTTCTTTAAACATTCAACTCATTTTTCGATTTTAGAATTCATCTTCTTTAATGAAGGTTGTCAAGCTGAGAGTATTTGTAAAGAATTTTATATCAGTTCATCTTCGCTCTATCGTATTATTAGCCAAATCAATAAAGTGATTAAAAGGCAATTTCAATTTGAAGTCAGTCTGACCCCTGTTCAAATCATTGGAAATGAGAGAGACATTCGTTACTTTTTTGCACAATATTTTTCAGAAAAATATTATTTCCTAGAATGGCCATTTGAAAATTTTTCATCAGAGCCACTATCTCAATTGTTAGAATTGGTTTATAAGGAAACAAGCTTTCCAATGAATTTGTCAACGCATAGAATGCTAAAGTTGCTCCTAGTTACGAACCTATATAGAATAAAGTTTGGTCATTTTATGGAAGTAGATAAAGATTCTTTTAACGACCAAAGTTTGGATTTTTTAATGCAGGCAGAAGGAATAGAAGGTGTTGCTCAGAGTTTTGAATCAGAATACAATATCTCTTTAGATGAAGAAGTTGTTTGCCAATTATTTGTGTCTTACTTTCAAAAAATGTTTTTCATAGATGAAAGTCTCTTTATGAAATACGTAAAAAAGGATAGTTATGTTGAAAAATCTTACCATCTATTGAGTGATTTTATTGATCAGATTTCAGTCAAGTATCAGATTGAAATGGAGAATAAGGATAATCTGATTTGGCATCTGCATAATACCGCACATCTGTATCGTCAAGAGTTGTTTACTGAGTTTATTTTATTTGATCAAAAAGGGAATACAATCAGGAACTTTCAAAATATTTTTCCAAAATTTGTTTCAGATATAAAAAAAGAGCTTTCTCACTATTTAGAGACTCTTGAGGTTTGTTCTAGTTCAATGATGGTAAATCATCTATCTTATACCTTCATCACTCATACCAAACATTTGGTGATTAATTTGCTACAAAATCAGCCTAAACTAAAGGTTTTGGTTATGAGTAATTTTGATCAGTATCATGCAAAATTCGTTGCAGAGACACTTTCTTATTACTGTAGCAATAATTTTGAACTGGAGGTTTGGACCGAATTAGAATTATCAAAGGAATCTTTAGAAGATTCACCTTATGATATCATTATTTCCAATTTTATTATTCCTCCTATTGAAAATAAGAGACTCATCTATTCAAATAATATAAACACGGTCTCACTCATATATTTGTTAAATGCCATGATGTTTATTCGATTAGATGAGTAACCAAAAATAACAAAAAAACGCTATTTCGCGTTTGAACTGTACCTCAAAAGTTAGACAGAAAAAGTCTAATTTTTAGGGTGTTTTTGTTAAGAAAAGACCTTCAATCATTTAAGAAAAATGTACATCTAGATTTATAGCCATCTAAAACTCTTGCTTTTTTTGTAGAAGATACGAAAAAAGCCATGAAACCAAGGCTTTTCCTGTTTTATGTAGATGTTTACACATGAAAATTGAAGTATTTTCAAAAGCTAATTGGAGTGATTTTATTCATGATGGGATAAATGATCTGGCCAAAAATGATTGAGAAATAGTTGCTTAAAAAGCATTTGCATGATACTATATATTGAAAGGAGGTGATAATATGGTAGAACAAAGAAAATCAATTACCATGAAAGATGTTGCTTTAGAAGCAGGAGTTAGTGTTGGAACTGTTTCACGTGTAATTAATAAAGAAAAAGGTATTAAAGAAGTAACCTTGAAAAAAGTGGAACAAGCGATTAAAACTTTGAATTACATTCCAGATTACTACGCTAGAGGAATGAAAAAAAATCGAACAGAAACGATTGCAATCATTGTACCAAGTATCTGGCATCCCTTCTTTTCAGAATTTGCTATGCATGTGGAAAATGAAGTCTATAAGAGAAATAACAAATTACTCTTATGTTCTATCAATGGTACAAATAGAGAGCAAGACTATCTGGAGATGTTGCGTCATAATAAAGTTGATGGAGTGGTTGCCATTACCTATAGTCCAATTGAACATTACTTGACGTCAGGAATTCCCTTTGTTAGTATTGACCGCACATACTCAGATATTGCCATTCCTTGTGTTTCATCAGATAATGATGCAGGTGGAAGAGAAGCAGCTAAACAATTAATTAGTAAAGGATGTCAGCATTTAGCCTTTGTGGGCGGACATAATACAACCATTAATGAAACCAAACGTCGTAGAATTTCATTTGAAAAGTATGTCCAAGAGCATAAAATACCTCTTAGTATTTTTGATTTGGATGAGACAGTTACTGACTATTATGGAAAGCTAGAGAGTTTCTTGGAAGAAAATTCTTCTATAGATGGAATTTTTACAATTAACGACTTTGCAGCTTTAGATGTTATTGATATACTAGAAAAAAATGGCAAACGTATTCCTCATGATGTCCAAATTATTGGATACGATGGAATTAAAATGGCTGGAGATAGAGATTATCTACTTTCAACTATTGAACAACCATTGGAAGAAATGGCCAAAGAAGCGGTTCGGATTTTGTTTGATATTATTGATGGAAAGACTGTTAATTTGCAGACAATCCTACCAGTAAAATTTGTCGAAGGAAAAACAACAAAAAAATGAAAATAAGTCTTGACAGAAAACGCTATCAATGATAGAATGAATTCAGATAAAAAAAGATTTATTTTTTTAAAACAAAAATGAAACGTTTCAAAAACAAAATAAATAGACAGCGCCAAGCGCTATCTTTTTCAAGCAAAAATGAAACGTTTCAAAAAAGGAGGTTGCTATGAATAGCAAAGCGAAGCAAGTTTCTCTTTGGGAAAGAATCAAGAAACAAAAACTCTTGTTATTGATGACTGTCCCTGGTTTAGTTTTAACCTTTATCTTTAAATACATCCCTATGTATGGGGTTTTAATCGCATTTAAAGATTATAATCCCTTAAAAGGAATTTTAGGGAGTGATTGGATTGGTTTTTCTGAGTTTACAAAATTCATATCCTCTCCCAACTTTGGTATCTTGTTAGCCAACACATTAAAATTAAGTATCTACGGTTTATTACTTGGCTTTTTACCACCAATCATTCTTGCTATTATGCTCAATCAACTCTTGAGTGAAAAAGTCAAAAAACGAATTCAGCTCATTTTATACGCACCAAACTTTATCTCAGTCGTTGTCATTGTCGGTATGATTTTCCTCTTCTTTTCAGTGGGAGGACCAATTAACAATTTTCTTTCTATGTTTGGAATGAAGGCTGACTTCTTGACAAATCCAGATTTCTTTAGACCCTTATACATCTTTAGTGGTATCTGGCAAGGAATGGGCTGGGCTTCAACGCTCTACACGGCAACATTGGTAAATGTAGATCCAGCCTTAGTAGAAGCAGCCCGACTGGATGGAGCCAATATCTTCCAACGAATCTGGCACATTGATATTCCAGCTCTTAAGCCTATTATGGTTATCCAATTTGTTTTAGCTGCAGGTGGAATTATGAATGTCGGATATGAAAAAGCATTCTTGATGCAGACATCGTTAAATTTGCCAACTTCTGAAATTATCTCGACATATGTCTATAAAGTTGGTCTTGTATCAGGAGACTATTCTTACTCAACAGCGGTTGGTTTGTTTAATGCAGTGATTAACGTAGTATTGCTTGTTGCAGTTAACCAAATCGTTAAACGCATGAATAATGGTGAAGGAATTTAAGGAGGGAAGTATGAAAAATTCGATTATGGATACAAAATTTGATAGACGTATCTTACTCTTAAATAAAATCATTATTGTCTTTATCGTTTTGATGACTTTGCTTCCTTTACTTTATATCGTCGTAGCATCCTTTATGGATCCTAAGGTTCTGGTTAGTAGAGGGATTAGCTTTAATCCAGCCGATTGGACTGTAGAAGGTTATCAGCGTGTATTCAGTGACCAATCTATTCTAAGAGGTTTTATCAATTCTCTACTATACTCTTTTGGATTTGCAGCTTTAACAGTCTTGCTATCTGTGTTTACAGCTTATCCTCTTTCTAAGAAAGACTTGGTTGGACGTCGTTGGATTAACTACTTCTTGATTGTAACTATGTTCTTTGGTGGTGGTTTAGTCCCAACTTACTTGCTCGTAAAAGAATTGGGAATGCTCAATACTCCATGGGCAATCATTGTTCCAGGTGCTGTCAATGTTTGGAATATTATTCTTGCTAGGGCCTATTTCCAAGGATTGCCTGAAGAATTAGTTGAAGCTGCTGTCATTGATGGTGCAAATGATTTACAGATTTTCTTCAAAATCATGCTTCCTCTTGCAAAACCAATTATGTTTGTTCTCTTCCTCTATGCTTTTGTAGGACAGTGGAACTCATACTTTGATGCAATGATTTATATCAAGGATCCAAACTTGGAACCATTGCAACTTGTACTTCGTAAAATTCTCATTCAGAGCCAACCAGGTCAAGACATGATTGGAGCACAAGCGGCTATGAATGAAATGAAACGTTTAGCTGAATTGATTAAATACGCAACTATTGTCATTTCCAGCTTGCCATTGATTGTTATGTATCCATTCTTCCAAAAATACTTTGATAAAGGAATTATGGCTGGTTCACTTAAAGGATAAAAAAAGAAAAAATAAAAGGAGTTTTCTCATGAAATTCAAAACATTCTCAAAATCAGCAGTTTTGTTGACAGCTAGTTTAGCAGTACTTGCAGCCTGTGGCTCAAAAAATACAGCTTCAAGTCCAGATTATAAGTTGGAAGGTGTAACATTCCCGCTTCAAGAAAAGAAAACATTGAAGTTTATGACAGCCAGTTCACCGTTATCTCCTAAAGACCCAAATGAAAAGTTAATTTTACAACGTTTGGAGAAGGAAACTGGCGTTCATATTGACTGGACCAACTACCAATCCGACTTTGCAGAAAAACGTAACTTGGATATTTCTAGTGGTGATTTACCAGATGCTATCCACAACGACGGAGCTTCAGATGTGGACTTGATGAACTGGGCTAAAAAAGGTGTTATTATTCCAGTTGAAGATTTGATTGATAAATACATGCCAAATCTTAAGAAAATTTTGGATGAGAAACCAGAGTACAAGGCCTTGATGACAGCACCTGATGGGCACATTTACTCATTCCCATGGATTGAAGAGCTTGGAGATGGTAAAGAGTCTATTCACAGCGTCAACGATATGGCTTGGATTAACAAAGATTGGCTTAAGAAACTTGGTCTTGAAATGCCAAAAACTACTGATGATTTGATTAAAGTCCTAGAAGCTTTCAAAAACGGGGATCCAAATGGAAATGGAGAGGCTGATGAAATTCCATTTACATTTATTAGTGGTAACGGAAACGAAGATTTTAAATTCCTATTTGCTGCATTTGGTATAGGGGATAACGATGATCATTTAGTAGTAGGAAATGATGGCAAAGTTGACTTCACAGCAGATAACGATAACTATAAAGAAGGTGTCAAATTTATCCGTCAATTGCAAGAAAAAGGCTTGATTGATAAAGAAGCTTTCGAACATGATTGGAATAGTTACATTGCTAAAGGTCATGATCAGAAATTTGGTGTTTACTTTACATGGGATAAGAATAATGTTACTGGAAGTAACGAAAGTTATGATGTTTTACCAGTACTTGCTGGACCAAGTGGTCAAAAACACGTAGCTCGTACAAACGGTATGGGATTTGCACGTGACAAGATGGTTATTACCAGTGTAAACAAAAACCTAGAATTGACAGCTAAATGGATTGATGCACAATACGCTCCACTCCAATCTGTGCAAAATAACTGGGGAACTTATGGAGATGACAAACAACAAAACATCTTTGAATTGGATCAAGCGTCAAATAGTCTAAAACACTTACCACTAAACGGAACTGCACCAGCAGAACTTCGTCAAAAGACTGAAGTAGGAGGACCACTAGCTATTCTAGATTCATACTATGGTAAAGTGACAACCATGCCAGATGATGCCAAATGGCGTTTGGATCTTATCAAAGAATATTATGTTCCTTACATGAGCAATGACAATAACTATCCAAGAGTCTTTATGACACAGGAAGATTTGGACAAGATTGCCCATATCGAGGCAGATATGAATGACTATATCTACCGTAAACGTGCTGAATGGATTGTAAATGGCAATATTGATACTGAGTGGGATGATTACAAGAAAGAACTTGAAAAATACGGACTTTCTGATTACCTCGCTATTAAACAAAAATACTACGACCAATACCAAGCAAACAAAAACTAGAGGTTGATTATGGGAGATAAGAAATACACAGTAGAAAAAGCCAATCGTTTTATAGCAGAAAATAAACATCTCGTTAATACTCAATATAAGCCTGAAGAACATTTTTCAGCTGAGATTGGTTGGATCAATGATCCAAATGGATTTGTCTATTTTCGTGGAGAATACCATCTCTTTTATCAATTCTATCCATATGATAGTGTTTGGGGACCTATGCACTGGGGACATGCTAAAAGTAAGGACTTGGTGACTTGGGAGCACTTGCCAGTGGCACTTGCTCCTGACCAAGATTATGACCGAAATGGTTGTTTCTCAGGCTCTGCCATTGTCAAGGATGATCGCCTCTGGCTCATGTACACTGGGCATATCGAAGAAAAAACCGGTGTCCGCCAAGTGCAAAATATGGCATTTTCAGATGACGGGATTCACTTTGAAAAGATTTCCCAAAATCCAGTTGTAACTGGAACAGACTTGCCAGATGAGTTGATTGCTGCTGATTTCCGTGATCCAAAACTCTTTGAAAAAGATGGACGCTATTACTCCGTAGTAGCTGTCAAACACATGGATAATGTGGGCTGTATCGTTCTACTAGGGTCCGATAACCTAGTAGAATGGCAGTTCGAATCCATCTTTTTAAAAGGGGGAGAACACCAAGGCTTTATGTGGGAATGCCCAGATTACTTCGAGTTAGATGGGAAAGATTGCCTTATTATGTCACCCATGCGTTATCAGCGTGAGGGAGACTCATATCATAACATCAACTCATCGCTTTTGTTCACGGGTAAGGTAGATTGGAGAGAAAAACGTTTTATCCCAGAATCAGTTCAAGAAATTGATCATGGCCAAGACTTCTATGCGCCTCAAACATTGTTGGACGATCAAAATCGTCGTATCCTGATTGCTTGGATGCAGACATGGGGGCGTACCCTTCCAACCCATGACCAAGAACACAAATGGGCATGTGCCATGACTTTACCTAGAATTCTAAGATTGGAAGATGGCAAACTAAGACAATTCCCTGTTAAAAAAGGCCAATATCAAATCCAAATAGATAAAGATTGTCATTACCACTTAGGAAATGATATAGATTATCTTGAATTTGGTTATGACAGTAATGCGCAGCAAGTTTACATTGATCGTAGCCATCTTATTCAAAAAATTCTAGGTGAAGAAGAACAGGACACTAGTCGACGGTATGTAGATATTGAAGCTAAAGAATTGGAAGTTGTTCTAGATAAAAATTCCATCGAGATTTTTGTCAATCAAGGTGAAGCAAGCTTGACTGCAACTTATTACTTAACGGTGCCAGCTGAGCTATCACGAATTGATTAAAAATTAAGTTATTTCTCCTAAAGAAAAAGTTCTCTTTCTAAAATAGTGGAAAGAGGACTTTTTGTGTTTTGGGTATATAAGCTTAGTTTATGGTATTTGTAAAATTGGTGTTGGATTATGATTTAAGCTAGTTTTCTAAAGAATTTGAAAAAAATTTTATTTAAGCAAAAAAAGCCCTATATTATAAGACTTTTCCTGTTGTATTTAGATGCCCCCTACAGGGATCGAACCTGTGACCCACGGATTAAGAGTCCGCTGCTCTGCCAGCTGAGCTAAGGAGGCAAAGAAAAAAGCTGTATTGGTGCCGAAACTTCACGGTTTGTATTGAACCCGCGCAATTAAGCAGGTGGGCAACTCGCTCTAACTGAAGCTGTTTCCGTGTGAGACGGCCTACATGCTGTTAGAAGACTTTTGTTTCCCTAATAATACAAAAAATAGTCGGTCAACACTTAAGTGTGAAGTCGTACACCACAGCGTTTCTATATTTATATGATACCACTTTTTCAAAAAAAATCAAGAGGAAAGTGCAATTTTTTGAAAAGGATTTCAGATTTTTCGCAAATGGTCGATAGCTTCCTTTCTTTGAGCCAAAGCCCGTTCATATTTACCAGTATCTTCTGCTTGGAAATAGTGATGATTACGAATTTTTTCTGGCAGATAGTCTTGCTTGACCCAATTTCCAGGATAGTTGTGTGGATAGAGATAGTCTTGGGCATTCCCCAGTTCCTTGCTTCCACTGTAGTGCCCATCACGCAGGTGTCGCGGAATAGGCAAGTGCCCTGATGTTTTGAGGTCAGCAAGTGCCTTATCCATAGCTACATAGGCTGAGTTGGATTTTGGAGAAAGGGCCAAATCAATCACGACATTGGCAATGAGAATGCGGGCTTCTGGGAACCCAATCTTCTGGGCAGCATCCAGAGCAGTCACGGTATGAATCTGGGCCTCAGGATTGGCTAAGCCGATATCTTCATAGGCGATAACAGTCAAGCGACGAGCGAGACTAGGCAGATCCCCAGCCTCAATCAAGCGGGCAGTATAGTGGAGACTGGCATCCACATCTGAGCCACGAATAGACTTTTGCAGGGCAGATAGAACATCATAGTGACCGTCTCCATCCTTGTCCATAGTGATGTAGCTTCTCTGAAGACTATTTTCCATGATGTCTAAGGTGATGTGGCGAATGCCCTCGTCATTCTCAGGGGTAGAGAGAACAGCCAAGTCCAGTGAGTTAAAGGCAGAGCGAAGGTCTCCGTTTGTAGAGGTTGCGATGAAATCCAGCGCATCCTCATCTAGTTCTATTGGAAAATCAAAACCACGTTCAGGGTTACTTAGAGCTATCTGCAGGGCCTCTTTGACGTCTTGGTTAGACAGAGGTTCCAACTCGAAAATTTGAACTCGGCTACGAATGGCAGGAGTGACAGAGAAGAAAGGATTTTCAGTCGTTGCTCCAATCATGATGACCAGTCCACTTTCCAAGAGAGGCAAGAGGAAGTCTTGCTTGGTCTTATCTAGTCGATGAATTTCGTCTAGCAATAGGACGAGACCACCAGAAAATTTAGCTTCTTCCGAGATTTCTTGCAGTCGCTTTTTACTATCAACTGTTGCATTGAAAGTTCGAAAGGCATACTTGGTCGTTCCAGCGATGGCAGAGGCAATACTGGTTTTGCCGATTCCAGGAGGGCCATATAGAATCATGGAGGACAGGCGGTTGGCTTCCACCATGCGGCGGATGATTTTTCCAGGTCCGACCAGATGCTCCTGACCGATGACCTGGTCGATGGTTTTAGGGCGCATGCGAAGCGCGAGATTGTCTGGCATAGCAGTCCTTTCTAACGTAGATTTGAGTAGAATGACTCATCTACTATATCTTACTATGTCCATTCTAGCCTATTAGTTGTGATATTTCAATGGTTTTGTAATAATCAGGGAGTGAGATAGAATCTTTTTTACTATTTAATTTAATGAGGAGAGGTATCAGCATGAGAGATTTGATTTTCCTTAAAGCTCAAAATAGGATAGTTGAGCCTAAAGAAGTGGAAGTGCTGACTTGAGAAATAATATTGCTGAATGTCATTGTATGAACTATAATGAAAAGAGAGGTGATAAGCAATGGAAATGATGGAACTACCAAGTCAGGAAATTTTGATTTTTACAAAACAAATTCGTCATTGGATTCTTAGTGATCAAGTTATTTCAGGGAAAAGAAAACTTTTCTTCCGGGAAGATACTCCAAAAGAGATTTTAGATTTGTACGAAAACATTAAATCTAAACTTGATTTTGCTTACCAAGAAGTTTATTCTAATAATGGGTTGAAAAAATATGAAAAATAGAATAATTGATGTTTTTGAAGTAGTAAATCGCATCCTTGTAATAACTGTTGAAAATCCTGATTTCGAAGACTTGAGAGTTAATCATACTCAATGAAAATCAAAGAGCAAACTAGGAAACTAGCCGCAGGCTGTACTTGAGTACGGTAAGGCGACGTTGACGTGGTTTGAATTTGATTTTCGAAGAGTATCAGTTTGTAAAAATTGGAGATAAAAAATATAGAGTACGCAGTGTTCCTATGATTCATTCAACTCCGCCTCAATCTGTCTTAGATCGAGATACTTTTACAATTGACTATACAGATGATGAATTGCTCGATAAAGAAGCAGTTTTTACTACTCATTAGAAAAATAGGTATGAATAAATTGGCTTCCCTTAGAACCACATCTAGGGGCTTTTATGTATAATAGAATAATAAGTATCACTCCTTTACAATACGTGTAACACGTGTTATAATGGTGTTGTCAGGAGGTAAAAGCGCTATGCCTATGACACAAAAAGAGATGGTTAAACTCCTTACGGCCCATGGTTGGATAAAGACTAGAGGCGGTAAAGGCTCCCATATTAAAATGGAAAAGCAAGGGGAAAGACCTATCACAATCCTTCATGGTAAGCTGAATAAGTACACTGAAAGAGGGATAAGAAAGCAAGCTGGGTTGTAAAATTCAGCCCCTGCTTTTTGATATGGAGGTAGTGAAATGTTAGTTACGTATCCAGCTTTATTTTATTATGACGACACAGACGGAACAGAAGCGACTTATTTTGTCCATTTCCCAGATTTTGAATACTCAGCTACACAAGGAGAGGGGATTTCTGAGGCTTTGGCTATGGGGTCGGAGTGGCTAGGGATAACTGTTGCAGATTTGATAGAGAGTGATGGAGAGTTACCTCAGCCATCAGATATCAATAGCTTGTCTTTAATTGATAATGATCCTTTTAAAGATGATGAAGATTTCGTGTCAAACTATGACCTTGATAAATCTTTTATTTCTATGGTATCTGTTGATGTATCAGAATACCTAGGAAGTCAGGAACCCATTAAAAAGACTTTGACCATACCAAAATGGGCAGATAAGTTGGGACGAGAAATGGGACTTAACTTTTCTCAGACTTTGACAGACGCTATTGCAGATAAGAAAGTTCAAGCCTAAGATTAAGCGTGGTATCGTGGTAATAGTCAATAAAAAAGCACGTCCACTTGTGCTAGTTACTCGCCTATTGATTTTATAGATTTATTAGCCCTTTCGAGGGCTTTTTATATTGATTTTTATGAGAAATGAAGAAATCAGACTTTTAAGAAAATCACTGATACCAAGGGTTTAAATGAGGTAATATGGTATAATTAGGACATAAAATAATTTTGTGGTAAGATGGTAGTATCTATTTTAGCATATTTCCGAGCAATCGGGGCGATTAAAGAGTCGCATAGAAAGAGGACAAAATGGCAACATACGGATTTTTAGATATTTTAGAGGAAGAGTTGGACAAGAACTTTCCCTTTGACTTTGAGATTAGTTGGGACAAGCGTAACCACGCGGTAGAAGTGAGTTTTCTATTGGAAGCGCAAAATGCTGCAGGTGTGGAGATGGTGGATGAAGACGGAGAGGTTTTATCAGATGACATTCTTTTTGAGGAAGCGGTCCTTTTCTACAATCCTGCCAAGTCAACAGTCAATGAGGAAGACTATTTGACTGTTATTCCTTACCTGCCTAAAAAAGGATTTTCCCGTGAATTTTTAGCTTATTTTGCGCTTTTCCTTAAAGATACTGCTGAGGTTGGGCTAGATGTCCTCATGGACTTTTTGGAAGACCCAGAAGCAGAGGAATTTGTCATGGAATGGAACCAAGAAGTCTTTGAAGAAGGAAAAGTTGGCTTGGAAGAGGGAGAATTTTACCCTTATCCGAGATACTAGGAGTTGGTTGGAGGTGTTATGAAGAAAATTGGGACTTATTTGGTTTATGTGCTAGCTGTTGTCTTTATTATGCTAGCTTTTGCTTGTGGAACAATCGCATTTGCAGAGTTGGGGTATTCCGCAGTTTTAGCCTTTACTTTTGGTTATGCCTTCGCTCTTCTAAGCATGTATTTAATCTTTATTCTTCATGAGCTGGGTCATGCTTTTTGTGGCTACTTGACAGGCTATCGGCTGGTGGCTTTTGGATTAGGACATTTTATTTTGACCAAAAAGTCAGGCAGGTTTCATCTTAGTAGAACAGCCATTCTGAAAAATGTTGGTGCTCAATACATTGGTTTAAAAGAGGATGAAAGCGATCAAAGAATCATCCTGATGCTTTCAGGAGGCTTGATGGTTCATCTCGGCTTGATATTATTGGCGATATTGTTTGGATTTTTGACAAGAAGCTGGTATTTTGCAGGGACTTGGATTTTTCTTAATTTATCTTTCTTCCTAAATAACATTTTGCCAGTCGACATCACCGATGGAGCAAAAATTTGGGAATTACTACAACACCCTGAAAATACCAAATACGCCTACCTGGTATTGAGACATTCTGCCCAGACCTTGCTAGCTCCTCAAGAATATGATTTGAAAGACTTTGTTCAAGCAGTTCCTGAGGATGCACGAGGGAGTTTTGCGGATGGTGTATTAGGTATGCAAGGTGAAGTTTCCATTTTGGAAGGGAAGGAAGAAGTAGCTAAACAGCAGTTTCAAGCATTACTTGAGAGGACAACTACTCCGATGATGCAGACAGTTGCCCAACTATCCCTGCTTCATATCGCCTTGTTGGAAGGAGATTTTGAGCAAGCGGAGCAATATGCTAGTATTCGACAGGTCAAATCGTTTCTGTCTCTCAAACTGTCCAATCTTCAAGTGATACAAGCCTGGTATCAATTAAAGGTGAAGAAAGATGTAGATCGAACTCGTAAGGCTCTCAAGATTGCTAGACAGAAAATGGATAGTAGTCGAATGTTGAGGGATGAGAAAAGATATTATGAAAACTGGTTAGCCGAGCTGGAAAAGGAAATGTTAGAAGGAACTGAAGATGGAACTAGAAATTTCTGATTTCCCAGGCTGTAAGATTGCTTTGTTTTGTGGGGATAAGCTTTTGACTATCTTACGCGATGATAAGGCAAGCATTCCCTGGGCCAATATGTGGGAACTGCCAGGTGGGGGAAAGAGTGTCAGGGAAAATCTGATATAGTTTTGCATTAAAAGAATATCCTTTCAAGGTTATTCTTTTTTAATTTTGTCCCAAAATAATTGACTTTGTCCCGGAAATATAGTATTATTTGTATAAGGAGGAATGAATCATGAAAAAATCAGATGTTCTTGATTTAATAAAGTATCATTATGAGGGCAGAGAGACAGAATTTAGAAATCAATCCATAGCAATTGCTCGGAACTTCAATAAACATGGTGATACACAAATAGCACAATATATTATGGGGTTAATGTCTCAAAGTGATAGATTCATGCCACAAATAGAAAATCCTAGTGAGTATTTGACTCCTGCTAAACTAGATATTGGTCCTCTCCCATTGCCTCTTTCAATTATGAATGATTTAAAAGGAATAATAAACGCTGTCAATCATCATATTGGAATAAATAAATTTTTATTTGTGGGATCTCCAGGTACTGGAAAAACTGAAAGTGTAAAGCAGGTGGCTAGACTTATTGGCAAGGAATTACTTGTAGTAGATTTCAGTCACTTAGTAGATAGTAAGCTAGGGCAAACAGTCAAAAACTTAGCAACTCTTTTTAATGAAATCAATAATCTTCCTTTCAAGCAAAATTATATCATCCTATTTGATGAAATTGATTCCATAGTGTTGGATAGGGTTAATCAGAATGATTTAAGAGAAATGGGACGAGTGACTTCTGCCTTTTTAAAGGAGTTGGATAGGCTGTCACCAGAAATTGTATTAATTGCAACAACAAATCTTTTTGAAAATCTTGATAAAGCAGTTACGAGAAGATTCGATGCCATAATTGACTTTGACCGTTATACTGATGAAGATAAAGTAGAAGTAGCTACTATTATTTTAAATGAGTTATTAAAGCAATTTAAGAATGTAGCTAGAGATTTAAAATTATTTAAAAAAATTATCAATAGTGCCAATGTAATACCGAATCCTGGTGATTTGAGAAACTCAATAAGAACGTCATTGGCATTTAGTGATCCATCAGATCCGCATGATTACCAAAAACGCCTGCTAAGAAGTTTGCATAATGGTAGAAATTTATCTATTTCTAAATTATCGAAGCTAGGTTTTACTGTTAGAGAAATTGAGATTTTGACAGGTGTTTCTAAGAGTAGTGTATCACGAGAGTTAAGCGAGGATTAAAATGAATACATTATTGACATTACGAGGTAAAAGCTTTACACAAAAATCAAGAAATAATGGTATGGGACCAATAACTATACCCAAAAAAACAATAATTACATTGGAACATTTGAAGTATCTTCATTTTTCATTAGAAGAGACGAAAACATATTGGGAGAAAAATAACATTATCGATGGTATTTTGATCAGTATTTACTATAATCGAATTGTTGCCAAAAGTAACCGTATTAATGGCTATTTCAATGTAGGAGGAGGGAATCCATTCCCTAATGATACTATTGTGGGAGCAAAATTCAATGATGAGAAGACAAAACATATTGTTACTCATTATATTTCTAGAGATGCTCTTAATAAAACAATAACCGTTTTAAGTAAGATAATTGAAGTTTTTGAGGAACATTTTGATAGAGCGATAACATGTGAGATGTTTTCTGATTCATCAACGTTTGCTTCTATAAATTTTTCGGAGTATGGTATTTCAAAAAGCAAATTTCAACAGTATTTGAGAGATTCTTGCTTTATTGAGAATTTTGGAGTTGAGCACACTACTGTTTCTGATATTCAAAATTCTATCGTGACATTTTATGATGTCCATACAGACATTTTTAGATTACTGAATAAATTAAATATTGATATTTCAGAAGCTAATATCATGAATCAGACCACGGTCTTGCTTGATGAAAAAAATATTGAATTACTACTATCAAAAGCGCCCTATCTTGTCTCCATGATTGTGGAAGATTTTTCTAAGTTATCTGTAGATGATTTTTCTTTAGATAATAATGATTTAAAAATAAATCTTCCATCTCCAATGAACGAACCAGTTGTTGGCGTTATTGATACCTTATTTGACAAAAGAGTTTACTTTAATGAGTGGGTAGAATATCATGATTTTGTCTCACCTGATATTAGCAAAGATAGCCAAGATTACAAGCATGGGACAGCTGTGACTTCTTTAATCGTTGATGGAGCCAATTTGAACCCTAATCTGGATGATGGTTGTGGAAATTTTAGAGTGAGGCATTTTGGTGTGTCACTACAAAGTGGATTTAATTCATTTACAATCATAAAACAGATAAAAGAGATTGTTTCTCAGAATGCTGATATTAAGGTTTGGAATCTTTCTTTAGGGTCCAATGATGAAATAAGAGAAAATTTTATCTCTGCAGAGGGAGCATTATTAGACGAAATTCAATTTGAGAATGATGTAATTTTTATCATAGCTGGGACAAATGCTTCAGTAATAAATGGGAAACGCAAAAGAATAGGTGCTCCTGCTGATTCACTTAATTCTATAATAGTAAATTCTGTTGATTTTAATAATCAATCAGTGTCATATTCACGAGAGGGTATTGTTTTATCATTCTTTGTTAAACCAGATGTGTCATATTATGGAGGAGGAAATGGTGACTTTATAAATGTTTGTGAACCTCTAGGATTAGGTCGTGTAGCTGGAACAAGTTTTGCGGCACCTTTTATTGCAAGGAAAATGGCCTATCTCATTCATATTATGGGACTTAGCCGAGAAGAAGCGAAGGCTTTGCTAATTGATGCAGCAATACCCTGGAATGATAAGAAAACATTCACTGATTTATCTTTGATAGGAAATGGTATTGTTCCAATAAAAATGGATGATATTTTATCTACACCTGATGATGAAATTAAATTTATTGTGTCAGATATCTCTAGGGCTTATGATACCTATAATTATGATTTTCCAGTACCTATTTCTAGTGAGAGTTATCCATATGTAGCTAAAGCAACAATGTGTTATTTCCCTAACTGCTCAAGAAAACAAGGGGTTGATTATACAAATACTGAGATGCAGCTTACTTTTGGTAGGTTAAAGTCAGACGGTATCAAATCGATAAATAAAGACAACCAGCATGCCGAAGATTCCCCAGGATATGTGAGAGAAAATGCTGCTAGAAATATATTTAGGAAATGGGATAATGTCAAGCATATTGGAGAGTCGTTTACTTCTCGAAAGAGAGCTAAAGCAATTTTAAATCCATCTAATCCTCAGTGGGGGATGAGTATTAAAACAATCGAACGTTTGAAAAGCGGTGATGGACAAGGAGTACGTTTTGGTGTAGTAGTTACATTAAAAGAATTAAATGGGGTTAATCGTATTGAAGATTTTATTCAGCAAGCTGAATTACGCGGTTGGCTAGTTAATAGATTGCAAGTAGAAGCTCAAGTAGACCTCTTTAATAGTTTAAATGAAGAAATTGAATTTGAATAGTGGATATTTTATCCTTATTTTAGATCTTAGGAACACAAGAGGGCAAAGATATGAATATTACTTATATAGTTGGAAATGGTTTGGATTTGCAATATGGTTTGAAAACAAGATATAGGGATTTCTACGAATTCCAAAATAAGGTTTATATAAGTAGGACAGAGAACGAGGAAAAATATTCAAATTTCATTTATGAGTCTCTATTTTCTGATAAAGTAAATGATTATGAAAATTGGTCAGATTTTGAATTGTCAATTGGTAAATTAACAAAAGATAACGACCTCATCTCCTCAAGTATAGAAATAAAGGAGAAATTTATAGATGATTTTAGTGAAGTAGTTGATGATTTAAGAGAATATCTACGCATACAACAAGAAAAAAATCTTGAGAAAGGTAATGCAATTGACTTTATAAGCACTCTAGATAATATGAGGACCTCTCTCCCTGTAATTAATCAACCTGCTATCGATAAAAAATATAATGAAAATCTATATCAACACGATATCGTGAATATATTAACTCTTAATTACACAAATGTAATCGATAAATTATATAATGAGTCAGCAAAATCATTTAGCAATCAATTACGAACTAATAATTATAAATTTCACATTGCGCCTCCAATTCATGCACATGGAACGGTAGATATTTGCACAGTTTTAGGAGTTAGTGACGAGACACAGATTTCAAATAGTTTTGATGAAGAACAAAAAGAATCCTTAATAAAAAATTTAGTTTTGAAGAACTATAGAGAAAATATGGATGTTAAAAATAGCGATATTATAAAAAATTCTGACATCATAATTCTTTATGGGGTTTCTTTGGGAGAGACTGATGGGTATATCTGGAATCAGATTGCTGAACAATCAATCAGAAGTTCTGTTCCTGTCATAATTTACCATTATGTACCTCATTTTGATGCAGGAAACCCCACTAGAGTAAAACGCTTATATAGAAATGTAGAAGACAAATTCATACAAAATAGTGGAATTGATTTAGAGTTAGAGAAGAAATTAAGAGATAACCTTATTGTTGTTATTGGAAAGACTATTTTTAATCTGATGGAAAGGTAAGCAAAATACATAATGGAAACATGGCAAGAGTTAAAAGTTACAGTGAAGCGTGAGGGAGAGGAGTTGGTTTCCAATCTCTTGATTGAGCTGGGAGCGCAAGGTGTTGCGATTGAAGACAGTCTGGACTATGTGGGAAATGTTGACCGCTTCGGCGAGATTTTCCCAGAGGTCGAGCAGCAAGAAGAAATCGTAGTGACAGCCTACTACCCTGACACGGTGGATGTGACAGTGGTTGAGGCGGACTTGCAGGCTCGCATATCAGAATTGACGGATTTTATGGATTTGGGAGAGTTAAAAATAGGTACGACTGCCTTGGCTGAGGAAGACTGGGCAGATAACTGGAAGAAATACTATGAGCCAGCTCGTATCACTCATGATTTGACCATCGTTCCCTCTTGGACAGACTATGAGGCGACTGCGGGAGAAAAAATTATCAAGCTGGATCCTGGCATGGCTTTTGGTACTGGAACCCACCCAACTACCAAGATGAGCCTTTTTGCCTTGGAACAGGTTCTTCGTGGTGGCGAAACGGTGCTAGATGTGGGGACTGGTTCAGGGGTTCTCTCTATTGCCAGCTCGCTTCTGGGGGCTAAAGAAATTTTCGCCTATGACCTGGATGATGTGGCGGTTCGTGTGGCTCAGGAAAATATTGAGCTCAACCCTGGCATGGAAAATATCCATGTAGCGGCTGGAGATTTGCTTAAGGGTGTGGAAATTGAGGCAGATGTCATCGTGGCTAATATCTTGGCGGATATTCTCATTCATCTGACGGAGGATGCTTATCGCTTGGTAAAGGATGAAGGCTACCTGATCATGAGTGGCATTATCAAGGACAAGTGGGACATGGTGCGCCAGTCGGCTGAGTCAGCTGGATTTTTCCTCGAAACTCACATGGTTCAAGGGGAATGGAATACCTGTGTCTTTAAGAAAACCAAGGATATCTCTGGTGTGATTGGAGGCTAGCATGCAGCAGTATTTTGTAAAAGGCAGTGCTATCTCTCCTGTCACTATCGAGGACAAGGAAACCAGTAAGCATATGTTTCAGGTTATGCGCTTGAAAGAAGAGGATGAGGTTACCTTAGTCTTTGATGATGGCATCAAGCGCTTGGCGCGCGTGCTGGATATGGAAAATCGTCAGTTTGAGTTGGTCCAAGAATTAAATGACAATGTGGAACTACCAGTCCAAGTGACCATCGCATCTGGATTTCCCAAGGGAGACAAGCTGGAGTTCATCGCTCAAAAAGTAACCGAACTGGGTGCTAGCCAAATCTGGGCCTTTCCTGCAGACTGGTCAGTTGCCAAGTGGGATGGCAAGAAATTGGGTAAAAAAGTTGAAAAACTAGAAAAAATTGCCCTTGGAGCAGCCGAGCAAAGCAAGCGTAATATTGTACCAAGTATTAAACTTTTCGAGAAAAAAGCAGATTTTCTAGCTCAGCTGGACCAGTTTGACTCTATCATAGTAGCCTATGAAGAATCAGCTAAAGAAGGAGAAGCCGCTGCGCTTCTGCAAGCAGTCACTGGTCTTGAAACAGGAGCCAAACTGCTCTTTATCTTTGGTCCAGAAGGTGGTCTGTCACCTGCAGAAATCGAAAGTTTTGAAGCTAAAGGAGCAGTTTTGGCAGGCCTAGGTCCTCGTATTTTGCGAGCAGAAACAGCACCGCTTTACGCCTTATCAGCCCTTAGTGTTTTAGTAGAATTAGAGAAATAAGAGGAAGAAAATGGAACAAAAACACCGTTCAGAATTTCCAGAGAAGGAACTCTGGGATTTAACAGCCCTATACCAAGACCGTGAGGATTTCTTGCGTGCAATCGAGAAAGCTCGTGAAGACATCAACCAGTTTAGCCGTGATTACAAGGGCAATCTTCACACTTTTGAGGATTTCGAGAAGGCCTTTGCGGAATTGGAACAGATCTACATTCAGATGAGCCATATTGGCAACTATGCTTTTATGCCTCAGACGACGGACTATAGCAATGACGAATTTGCCAATATTGCCCAAGCTGGGATGGAATTTGAAACAGATGCCAGCGTAGCCTTGACCTTCTTTGACGATGCCTTGGTGGTAGCAGACGAGGAAGTCTTGGACCGTTTGGGTGAATTGCCTCACTTGACGGCAGCTATTCGTCAGGCCAAAATCAAAAAAGCCCACTATCTAGGGGCTGATGTGGAGAAGGCCTTGACCAATCTCGGTGAAGTTTTCTATAGTCCGCAGGACATTTATACTAAGATGCGAGCTGGGGATTTTGAAATGGCTGACTTTGAAGCCCATGGCAAGACCTATAAAAACAGCTTTGTCACCTATGAGAATTTCTACCAAAATCACGAGGATGCTGAGGTTCGTGAGAAATCCTTCCGTTCCTTCTCAGAGGGACTTCGTAAGCACCAAAATACGGCTGCAGCAGCCTATCTGGCTCAGGTCAAGTCTGAAAAACTCTTGGCTGATATGAAGGGATACGACTCTGTCTTTGACTATCTTCTAGCTGAACAAGAAGTGGACCGTGTCATGTTTGACCGCCAGATTGACCTCATCATGAAGGACTTTGCACCAGTCGCTCAGAGATACCTCAAGCATGTTGCCAAGGTAAATGGTCTTGAAAAGATGACCTTTGCAGACTGGAAATTGGACTTGGACAGCGCCCTCAATCCTGAAGTGACTATTGACGATGCCTATGATTTGGTCATGAAGTCGGTAGAACCTTTGGGGCAAGAATATTGTCAGGAAGTTGCTCGTTATCAAGAAGAGCGCTGGGTGGACTTTGCTGCTAACAGTGGCAAGGATTCCGGTGGTTATGCGGCGGACCCATATCGCGTACACCCTTATGTACTCATGAGCTGGACAGGCCGTTTGAGCGATGTCTATACCTTGATTCATGAAATCGGGCATTCTGGTCAATTCATCTTTTCAGACAATCACCAAAGCTATTTCAACGCCCACATGTCGACCTATTATGTTGAAGCACCGTCGACCTTCAATGAATTGCTACTCAGTGATTACTTAGAGAACCAATCTAATGACCCACGTCAAAAACGCTTCGCTCTGGCTCATCGCTTGACAGACACCTACTTCCATAACTTTATCACCCACCTCTTGGAAGCCGCCTTCCAGCGTAAGGTGTATACATTGATTGAAGAAGGAGAAACCTTCGGAGCAAGCAAACTCAACAGCATTATGAAGGAAGTTTTGACAGATTTTTGGGGCGATGCCATTGAAATCGACGACGATGCAGCTTTGACTTGGATGCGCCAAGCTCACTACTATATGGGCTTGTATAGTTACACTTACTCTGCTGGTCTTGTCATCTCGACAGCTGGTTACCTTCATCTTAAAAACTCAGAAACTGGAGCTGAAGACTGGCTCAATCTCCTCAAATCAGGTGGTAGCAAGACACCACTTGAGTCAGCCATGATTATCGGTGCTGATATTTCAACAGACAAACCACTCCGTGATACCATCCAATTCTTGTCTGACACAGTTGACCAGATTATCGCCTACAGTGCTGAGTTGGGGGAGTAAGGGGATAGAGAGGTTGTTATAGAATGGGTATGGACAGTTATTTGCTTAAAAGTCCATGTTTAAATCCCCCATTCCTTTTCGAGGAATTCTTTGCCCTTCTCTGTAATGGTAAGTGAACGTGGCGTTTGTGCAGGGATGACCAATTGTTTTTCACTGAAAAATTCTAAAAGAGCATTGCCGAGAGCTCCGCCGACATGATTTTTACGTTCGCTCCAATCCAAACATTTAGGGCAAAATTTCCGTTTTTTCTTTTTCAATTCATCCGTATCAATGTGTAATTTTCTTTGGAAATAAGACTTCCCAGCTTCAGTGAGTTGGAAGTCTTTTTCTGATTCGCTGAGGAGATTTTCTTGCAAGAGATAATTGGTAATGGAAATGCCAAGCTCACCAGCAATATGGTCATAGCAGGTGCGAGCGACCTTTAATTCCTTTTTGTGAATGTGTTGTTTATAACTTTTGACATCACGCTGAGGAGAGTAGAAGCTGAGAAATTCCAGCATTTCTGCAATGGCAGCACTTTTTAAAGAATAATAATGAAAACGTCCATAGGTTTGTAGAGTGGTTACCTGCGCTTCGGTAAGTAATTTGAGGTGATAGCTGACAGTATGTTGCTTGATTTTGGTAAAGCTGGCAATTTCGTTAACCGTGTGAGCTTTTCCATCCATTAGAATATCTAAAATGTGCATCCGAGAAGGGTCTGATAAGAGTTTTGTGATGATGAAAATATCTGGTTCCATAAAAATTTTCTCCAAATTTCATATATCGATGATTTTCTATCTTTTATTATACTATAATTAAAGCACAAGAAAAATAGATTTTAAAAATGTTTTACTAGAGAATATTTTAAATTTTATTGTCTGAGTTTAAATGGAGGTAAAATTACAAAAGTAATTGCAGCAGTATCCACAGTTGAAGGACGTTAATCTTAAGATTACATTCTCAACATTTTGTCAAAAGTGAGATGAATTAACAAAGTATCCAACATGCTCTATTTGTGGGGGAAAGAAAGAGTGAAGAAGTTAAGTGTTAAAAATCTAAAAAAGCAATATGGTTCTTATGAAGCTGTCAAGGGAATTATCTTTGAATTGGGAGAAGGAGAGTGTTTGGGTATCTTGGGAATCAACGGTGCTGGCAAAACATCCACTTTAAAGATGATTTACTCACTGACCTCAATTTCCTCAGGAGAGATTGATATCTTGGGGCAAAATATTGAAACCAATCGTCGTAAGAGTAAATCTTGTCTGGGTATTGTAGGGCAGGAGGATATGCTGGACATGACCTTGAATGTTTATGATAATCTTTTTGCTCACGGTCTATGTTATGGTATCTCATCTGTCGAACTTAGGAAGAGAATCGATTCTCTCTTGGATTTTGTTCAACTGAGCAAACATGCGCAAAAGATGGTGAATCAGCTGTCGAGTGGGATGCGACGACGTCTTGTCTTGGCAAGAGCTCTCATCAATCGACCTGATATTATCATTTTAGATGAACCGACAGTTGGTTTAGACATTCAATCCCGCAATATTATTTGGGATAAACTTTTGGAGTTGAAGGAATTAGGTGTTTCCATCATTATTACTTCCCACTATATGAATGAGATTGAATATTTGACAGATAGGGTGCTGATGCTCCACCAAGGGACTATCAAAGAAGAAGGAACTGTAGAAGACTTGCTCATCAAGTATGATGCTGACAACCTTGAGACGCTTTTTTGGGGGTTGACTGGGACAGAGAAGGAGGACTTGCATGTTTAAGTTATCATTTCAGTCCATCGGACACGTTGTGGTACGCAACTACATGAGTTTTAGAAATTTATTTAAAATTTCAATTGTCCCCAACCTTATCGACCCCCTCTTTTATCTTTTAGCAATGGGATTTGGAGTTGGTGCCTATTTGACGCATGTTAACGGTATGCTCTACCGTGATTTTGTCATTACAGGTTTAATTGCTGCGACTGCCATGTCTGCGGCCACCGCAGAAACAACGGTCAATGCCTTTATCCAGTATAAGATTGAAAAGACTTATGATGCTATGTTGATGACGCCAATCAATACGAGTGATATTGTGGTGGGTCAGGCTATCTGGGCAGGTATTCGTGCAGTGATTTTCGGTGGGATTTTTTGGCTGATTTCCATGCTTATCACAGCGCATTTTCATGTCTTGATGTTATTGATTCCTCTGATTTTATTTATAGTGGGTTATTTGTTTGGTGTTTTGGGACTAATCTTTACCTACTTGGCGCCGTCTAGGGAATTTCTGAATTACTACAATGTTTTGGTAATCCGTCCTCTTTATATGTTTTCAGATACCTTCTTTCCCATTACTTCCTTGCCCCCAATACTTGGTGATTTGACTTGGTTTTCTCCCTTGTATCATGCTACTCGCATGATTCGTATTATATGGGGAGGTGAGGTGACAGGTTTGTATCTTCATCTTATCTGGTTGATAGCCTTGGCGCTCTTGATAACGGTGCTTCCTATGTATATGTTACATCGTAGATATTATAGATAGTCTAATTATTTGTGATGTTGTAGTCATATTCTAATTTATACTAAACGTTATTCGAATTTGGACAGGTATGGGAACTGTGCCTATCAATATTGTAATTTATGGAAGTTGAAATAGTACGGTTCAGTTTTTAAAATATTGTTAGAAATTGTTTTAAATTCCCTAATCAATTTGTATAGTTTTTATTTCACTTTATTATAACTAGTTTTTCGCAATTTTTGAGACAGGAATGTGATTTTTGTGATAAGGCTCTATCATTACAAGTTTATTTGTTGTAATATGGAATAAATCATTTATATATCTTTTCAGAAATATGCTGTTTCTCTGAATATAAATGTCTTTTTCTTTTTAACTTAATTTTACAAATTGGTAAGGTCATTTAAGACTGCCTTTTTGAACAGTTGCTAGAAATGTAGAGGTATTGACCATGTATCAAGATTTACTAAGAAAAATAGCAGAAGAAAAACCAAATTATAACCAGGAAGAAATCCAGTGGTTGTTTGATCATTTGGGAAATCCTTCTCCAGAAATTCGTGATGACCTTATTTTTACAAGCTTTGCTAAGGGGATTCAGGAAGAGCTATTTATACAGGAGCAATTTCATTTCATTGCTGAAGGGGTTTCATCTGATGTAGGACTAGATAAAGAGATTGATAAGGTAGGCCTGCCAACACTGGAACGTTCTTTTAGGGCACTTGTTTATGCAAATCTCTTGTCTGCAGATGCTAACCAGCAATCGGTTTTTTATCAGGGATTACAATCAGAAATTCGTGATGATCTTTCAAATCAAGGCTTGCACTATCTTTCAAAAGAAAAGGATACAACAGGTTTCTCAAGTCAGTATGGTTGGGTTCATTCTTTTGCACATGGAGCCGATTTACTGACAGAGGTGGTTTGTCATCCAGACTTTCCTAAAAACAGAGTTCATGAAGTATTTGATATACTTGGCCAACTATTTAAAAGAATGTCGATTCGCTTTACAGATGATGAGGATTGGCGTTTAGCAAGAGTGATCTATGAACCTATTTTACAAGGGAAGTTGGAGCAAGAACAAGTAGCTTCTTGGATAAAAACTGTTGATTTTCCGATAGAAGAAAGGGAGGATTTTTCCAAATTTTCCAACTTTAGATCCTGTCTGGTGGAAGTCTATGTCCAACTTGACCAGAGAAATAGTTTACAAGATGAGTTGAAAGAAGCTATCCAGTCTTTTCAATACTAGAGATTAGCTAATAGTTCTATGATTTTCAAAAAATTTCCAATCAATTTTCTTGAAACCCTTTCCTACTTTTGATAGACTAGTATCTAGTTTTTGAAAAAAGGAGAAAGAAAATGAAAAAATTTGTTGCTGAGTTAATCGGTACGTTCATGCTTGTATTCGTCGGGACAGGAGCTGTTGTTTTTGGAAATGGTCTTGATGGCCTTGGTCACCTTGGAATCGCCTTTGCCTTTGGTTTGGCAATCGTGGTGGCAGCCTACTCAATCGGAACTGTTTCAGGTGCTCACTTGAACCCGGCTGTTTCGATTGCTATGTTTGTAAACAAACGTTTGTCATCTTCAGAACTTGTAAACTACATCCTTGGTCAGGTTGTTGGAGCTTTCATCGCTTCTGGCGCTGTCTTCTTCCTCTTGGCTAACTCAGGTATGTCAACTGCTAGTCTTGGTGAAAATGCCTTGGCAAACGGTGTCACTGTCTTTGGTGGTTTCTTGTTTGAAGTCATCGCAACTTTCTTGTTTGTATTGGTTATCATGACTGTGACTTCAGAAAGCAAGGGCAATGGCGCGATTGCTGGTTTGGTAATCGGTTTGTCATTGATGGCGATGATTCTTGTCGGATTGAAGATTACTGGACTTTCAGTAAACCCAGCTCGTAGCTTGGCACCAGCTGTCTTGGTAGGCGGCGCAGCCCTTCAACAAGTTTGGATTTTCATCCTTGCACCAATCGCTGGTGGAGTTCTTGCAGCCCTTGTTGCAAAAAATTTCCTTGGAACAGAAGAATAATTGAAACTCAAAAAGCCTTGCTCCTCATCTTGAGGAACAGGGCTTTTTCGTATGATACTCTTCGAAAATCTCTTCAAACCACGTCAGCTTCACCTTGTCGTAGGTATGGTTACTGACTTCGTCAGTTCTATCTGCAACCTCAAAACAGTGTTTTAAGCTGACTTCGTCAGTTTTATCGACAACCTCAAACACTGCTTTGAGCAACCTGCGGCTAACTTCCTAGTTTGCTCTTTGATTTTCATTGAGTATGACTTTAGCGGTTGTCAATTTTCTCTGGATAAAGGTCGTGTTGGAAGAGGCGTTGTTCTGCCAAGCCCTCATACTTAGTTCCTTGCTTACCGTAGTTGTAGTAGGGGTCGATTGAAATGCCACCGCGCGGAGTGAATTTTCCCCAGACTTCTAAATAGCGAGGGTCTAGCAAGTTGACCAAGTCTTTCCCGATGGTGTTGATACAGTTTTCGTGGAAATCTCCGTGATTTCGGTAGCTAAATAGATATAGTTTGAGGGATTTTGACTCGACACAGAGCTTGTCAGGAATGTAGGAAATATGAATCGTCGCAAAGTCTGGTTGAGCAGTGATTTGTCCCAGCAGAGACATATCGAGGATATGGTGACGAATGCCCTGTTCCTTGGCGATTTCTCTAGCAATTTGAATTTCGAGGTGATGATGTTGGCCGTAGGCAAAGGTGACAGCTTCGACTGTTTCATAGTGTTGCATGGCCCAGAAAAGGCAGGTTGTTGAATCTTGACCACCACTAAAGACGACCAAGGCTGATTGACGTTTCACAGTACTCCTTCCAAAATGGGAAATGTTCAGAGCACGCAAAAAGCTCCCATTAGGGAACTAAAAAATACCAAATCGAGTTTTTTTTTAGCGATGGCATATCCCAAACATCGTAATATTCTACTTATATAGTAAAATGAAATAAAAACAGGATAAATCGATCAGGACAGTCAAATCGATTTTTAACAATGTTTTAGAAGTAGAGGTGTACTATTCTAGTTTCAATCTACTATAGTCTAGCATATTTTTTGAAAAATGGCAAAGGGCAAGAAAAAAGAGACCAAAGAAAGTACTTGGTCTCTCGTTTGATTAGCTCAATTCAGCAATGATGGCCTTGATTTGTTCTGCTGTGTGAACACCTGCAACTTGTTTGACAACTTGGCCGTCTTTTTTGAAGAGAAGAGTTGGAATAGACATGATTCCAAAAGCACGAGCTGTGTTTGGATTTTCATCAACGTCCATTTTAACGATTTTCAAGACATCTTCTGAAAGTTCTTCAGACAATTTGTCCAAGATTGGACCTTGCATACGACATGGACCACACCAAGTTGCCCAGAAGTCTACTAAGACCAAACCGTCTTTTGTTTCTTGTTCGAATGTTGCATCTGTAATTGCTTTTGCCATTGTATTTCTCCTTTTTTTAGTTATATTGGCTTAAATCTTGTTTCATGAGATAGAAGAAGATATCTCCATAAGTCCCATGGTAGTCCAAATTATGACCCTTGTAAGTTAATTTTTGGACAGGGTAGTAGTCTGCGACGCCGATAAGGCAAGCTTGTTGTGAACGTTCAAAGTCTTCATAAGACTCGAAAGTCACAGTTCTTTCGTTCTTGCTGGCATCTATATAGGTAATTTCAATCATATTTAAAACTCCTTTGTTTAATGCTAACTTTATTTTACTCCTTATAAAAGAGAATGTCAAGAAAAATGATTGCGCACGCAACTTTTTTTAAAATCATCTTAAATCAAGAAATCCAAACCTGCTTCCAAGCTTTCTTCGACAGTCTTTTGTAGCGAGGCCAGTGTCTTTTGCCCATCATTTGTCAGGCAGATAAAACTAGAGCGTCTATCTTGATGGCAACACATGCGACTGAGTAGACCGCAATTTTTAGCTTCCAAGCGAGCCACCATCCTAGAAACTGCGCTCGGGCTCAGATGAAGTTTATCTGGCAGGTCAATCTGGCGTAGAGATTTTTCTTCAGCCAAGTCCAGATAGTAGAGCAGGTAGAACTCTTTCAAGGTCAGACTTTGCTCGCTCTGTTGGGCAATGGTCTCTTCCAAGAGACTTTCAATTTCTTTCTGACGCCGATTGAAGTCAAACCATTTTTCCAAATAGGTCATAGTGTCTCCTTTCTTTTTAGAGTCATAATATAGAAGAAAGTCCATTAACGGGCAGTCTCTGCGTCACAAGATGATTGCGCATGCAATAATTATACTACTTTTCAAGAATGCTGGCAAGCTCTGTTTTTTAGTGGTTTTATTTTTTACTGTCTATATTTTTGATAAAAGTCAACTTTTACTTGGATGAAGGTTTTGGCTTCACGTAGGAGTTGAAGAAGGGTGGCGCGGGTTTCAAATTCTTCTCTTGTCTTGGGCAGACTGCGGTTCCGGAAGACTTCCAGATAACGTTCAATTTCATCTAGCAAATCAGAAGCAGGATTGGTCTGGCTCAGTTGACCTGCAATTTTTGAAAAGAGTTGCGCTAAGATCAGGCTTTCACTGGCGGCAAGGTGACAAGTGTTAATCTGTTGGGCCATGTTTCTCAGGATACGACTTTGTCGTTGTCTCATCTCAAAGTAGTGGATATGGTAGTCGGTCTGGTGAAAGAGGTGGTCAGAGTGATCCAAATAGACCAGTCTGAGGGCTTCTTTCAAAAGCGTGTCTAATTCTGCTACCAGCTGTGCTCGGTTGCGTCCGTCTCCTCTGGATAAATAGTATTTGAAGCGCTGGAGGATATCTTTTAACTTTTCTTCCACCAGCGTGTGGTAGTGCTGGATTTCCTCTTCTCGTGAAGGCATATAGAGATTAACAAGCAAGGCAAATCCTGTACCAATAGCAAAGAGAAGGAATTCATTGACTAGAAGGTCTGGAGAGGTTGACTCTTGAACCAAGAGATGGCTAACCAAAACAGTGCTTGGTGTGATGCCAATTTCCCAGCCCATCTTGTAGGCTAAAGGAACGTAGAAGGCCAGATAGAGGCCGAGACTCCAGATATGAAATCCGCTCAAGTGAAAAGCTAGAACACCGATAGCCAGAGCTAGAAGCATAGAAAAAAGACGATTGCGAGCCAGTTTTAAAGTACTTCTACGCGTATCGGATAGGCTCAAGAGAGCGATAATTCCAGCCGAAACTGCTGACGAAAGATTGAGAAAATAAGCAAGCAGGCAGGCAAGACAGGTAGCTAAGATGAGCTTGGTCGTACGTTGGCTAATAGACATAAGAATTTCCTAATAAGTTAGAATAAAAGCGTAAAAGACAAGACATGAGCAGGCTTGCCTTGATGAGTTATTTTTTACGGGTTGCTGCGTATTCGGCAACGGCGGTAAAGAGGACATCTGTAGAAGAGTTAAGGGCTGTTTCACATGAGTCTTGGATGACACCAATCACAAAACCAACCCCAACAACTTGTATGGCAATATCGTTAGAAATACCGAAAAGGCTACAAGCAACTGGGATAAGAAGGAGGGAACCTCCGGCAATACCTGAAGCACCACAGGCTGAGATAGCTGCTACCACACTGAGGACAAAGGCTGTGGCAAAGTCAACAGGAATTCCAAGAGTGTTAACTGCAGCAAGGGTCAAAAGGTTAATGGTAATCGCTACTCCAGCCATATTGATAGTAGAACCGAGTGGGATAGAAACAGAATAGGTATCTGGGTTGAGTCCAAGGTCATGGCAGAGTTTCATGTTGACAGGAATGTTAGTCGCAGAACTACGAGTGAAAAAGGCTGTCACACCGCTGACACGGAGGCAGTTCCAAACTAGAGAGTAAGGATTGCGTCTCATAAAGAAGAAGGCAATCAAAGGGTTGACCACAGGGGCAACAAAAAGCATAGTCGTTACTAATGGAACCAATAAAATACCGTAGTTGGCAAGGCTTCCGACTCCCTTGTCAGAAATGGTTTTAAAAACAAGACCAAGGATTCCAAATGGAGCCAGATTGATGATCCATTCGACAATTTTAGAAGTCACGTCAGCGATAGTTTTTAGCAATTCTTTACTATTTTTACTGGCTTCTCTCATAGCGATTCCAAAAATGACTGCCCAAGATAAGATTCCAATATAGTTAGCAGTAAGCAGGGCGTTGACTGGGCTGTCAACCAGTTTGAGCAAGAGGTTGCTGAGGACCTGCCCAATCCCATCTGGTGGTGCAATTTCAGTATTGGCACTATTTAGGGTAATTTCAATAGGGACGATGAAACTTGCTAGTACAGCTACAAGAGCAGCGGCGAAAGTCCCTATCATAGGATATACAAGAAAACAACAGTTTTCATATTGCTATCTTGTCCCTTTTGATGTTGGGAAAGGGCATTGGCAACGAGGGCAAAGACTAGGATAGGAGCAACAGCTTTTAGACCTCCAACGAATAAATCCCCGAGTAGCCCAATCCCTGAGAGATTAGGAAGGGTCAGTCCTAGGATTCCCCATAAAGCATACCAATCAAGATACGCTTGACAAGGCTTGCCTTATTCCAAGCATGAATGATTCTTTTCATAATAATCTCCTTTTTGTGTAGTGATTATGATTATAGTATAAATGATAGACAAAATCAAGAATTTTCTGTCTATTTTTTGAATATTTATGGAGAATGAGACTGATGAAAATATGGTATAATGAAATAAAGGAGTTTTATATGCAAAAATTTATTCAGGCTTATATTGAAAAGCTAGATGTGACAACCATTATCGAGAATATTCTAACCAAGGTCATTTCTCTTTTACTGCTTTTGATTGTATTTTATATTGCTAAAAAAATGCTTCATACCATGGTGCAGAGAATTGTCAAACCTTCTCTAAAAATGTCTCGTCATGATGTTGGACGCCAAAAAACCATCTCACGTTTACTAGAAAATGTGTTTAATTATACGCTATATTTCTTTTTACTCTACTGCATTTTGTCGATTTTAGGTTTGCCAGTTTCTAGTTTGCTGGCTGGAGCTGGTATTGCTGGGGTAGCGATTGGCATGGGAGCCCAAGGCTTTCTGTCTGATGTCATCAATGGCTTTTTCATCCTCTTTGAACGTCAACTGGATGTGGGAGATGAGGTCGTTCTGACAAATGGACCGATTACTGTATCGGGTAAGGTTGTCAGTGTGGGAATTCGTACGACACAGCTTCGTAGCGAGGAGCAAGTCCTTCACTTTGTCCCTAACCGAAATATCACAGTTGTTAGCAATTTCTCACGCACAGACTAGACCTGTTATTTTAAGTAATTTGTGGTACAATAGAGGGAGTTTAATAAGGAGAAAAGATGGTTTTAGAAAAGCAGTTGGGCAATGGTTGTACCTGGATAGACCTAGACCTAGGAAAGTTGAATAAACTAGAAGACCTTTCTGAAATTTACGGTTTGGACAAGGAAACCATTGAATACGCACTGGATAGAAACGAGCGCGCCCACATGGACTACCACCGTGAAAGTGGGACGGTTACCTTTATCTATAATGTCCTAGACGTAAAAAAGGACAAGGCCTACTATGAGACTTTTCCCATGACCTTTATTGTCGAGCATCGTCGCCTGATTACCATTAGTAATACCAAGAACGCCTATGTCATTGAACAGATGACTCGTTATCTGGAGAGCCATGACACGCTTTCGATTTATAAGTTTCTCTTTGCCAGTCTGGAAATTATCAGCAATGCCTACTATCCTGTCATTGAGCAGATGGACAAGAGTAGGGATGAGGTCAATGACCTCTTGCGCCAGCGAACTACCAAGAAAAACCTCTTTGCCCTGTCTGATTTGGAGACTGGTATGGTTTATCTGACGGCAGCTGCCAAACAAAATCGGATTTTGTTAGAGCATATTCAAGGTCATGCCTTGTATCGTAGTTTTGATGAGATTGAGAGAGAACAGTTTGATGATGCCATGATTGAGGCTCATCAGCTGGTATCCATGACAGACCTAATCTCTCAGATTTTACAGCAGCTTTCAGCCTCTTACAACAATATTCTAAACAATAATCTGAATGACAATTTGACAACCTTGACTATCATTTCAGTCTTGCTAGCTGTTTTGGCAGTCGTGACAGGCTTTTTCGGAATGAATGTTCCCTTACCTTTAACAGATGAGCCCCATGCTTGGCTCTATATCAGTTTGGCTAGTGCAGGTTTGTGGATTGTTTTATCCTTGTTACTAAGGAAAATTGCGAAAAAAAGTTAAGAAAAGGAGCCAGAATGGCGATTGAAAATTATATACCAGATTTTGCTGTGGAAGCAGTCTATGATCTGACAGTCCCAAGCCTGCAGGCGCAGGGAATCAAGGCTGTTTTGGTCGATTTGGATAATACCCTCATTGCTTGGAACAACCCTGATGGAACGCCAGAGATGAAGCAATGGCTACATGACCTTCGGGACGCGGGTATTGGCATTATCGTAGTGTCAAATAACACCAAAAAACGCGTTCAACGAGCAGTTGAGAAATTTGGGATTGATTACGTTTACTGGGCCTTGAAGCCCTTCACATTTGGTATTGACCGTGCTATGAAGGAATTCCACTATGACAAAAAGGAAGTGGTCATGGTTGGCGACCAGCTCATGACAGATATACGAGCAGCCCACCGTGCAGGGATTCGGTCAATTTTAGTCAAACCCTTGGTCCAACATGACTCAATCAAAACGCAGATTAACCGAACTCGTGAGCGTCGTGTTATGAGAAAAATCACTGAAAAGTACGGACCGATTACATATAAAAAAGGAATTTAACTATGGAAGAAATTCTCTGTATTGGTTGTGGAGCAACCATTCAGACGACAGATAAAGCTGGTCTTGGTTTTACCCCCCAGTCGGCACTTGAAAAAGGTTTGGAGACTGGCGAAGTCTATTGCCAACGCTGTTTCCGTCTCCGCCACTACAATGAAATCACAGATGTCCAGTTGACGAACGATGATTTCCTCAAGCTCTTGCACGAGGTGGGAGACAGTGATGCTTTAGTGGTCAATGTTATTGATATCTTTGATTTTAATGGATCTGTCATCCCAGGTTTACCACGTTTCGTCTCGGGCAATGATGTCCTCTTGGTAGGAAATAAAAAAGATATCCTTCCTAAGTCAGTTAAGTCTGGTAAGATTAGCCAGTGGCTCATGAAACGTGCCCATGAAGAAGGTCTTCGTCCAGTCGATGTGGTCCTAACTTCAGCACAAAATAAATATGCCATTAAGGAAGTCATTGACAAGATTGAACACTACCGTAAGGGCCGCGATGTCTATGTGGTCGGTGTGACCAACGTTGGAAAATCAACTCTAATCAATGCTATTATCCAAGAAATCACGGGTGATCAGAATGTCATCACTACTTCACGCTTCCCAGGGACAACCTTGGACAAAATAGAGATTCCGCTTGACGACGGATCTTATATTTACGATACGCCGGGAATTATCCACCGCCACCAGATGGCTCACTACTTGACGGCCAAAAACCTCAAGTATGTCAGTCCTAAAAAGGAAATCAAGCCTAAGACCTATCAGCTTAATCCTGAGCAAACCCTATTTTTAGGTGGTTTGGGACGCTTTGACTTTATAGCAGGAGAAAAGCAAGGATTTACTGCTTTCTTTGATAATGAACTCAAACTCCATCGTAGCAAGCTTGAAGGAGCTAGTGCTTTCTACGATAAGCACCTGGGAACTCTTCTGACACCACCAAATAGCAAGGAAAAAGAAGATTTCCCAAGGCTAGTCCAGCATGTCTTTACCATTAAAGATAAGACAGACCTAGTCATCTCAGGCCTAGGCTGGATTCGTGTAACAGGCATAGCAAAAGTCGCCGTCTGGGCACCAGAAGGCGTCGCCGTCGTCACACGAAAAGCAATTATTTAAGCACAGAAAGGAAAGGGTTGTCTGAATTTGGGCGAGCAAGGCGAGCCCCATAGAGAATACTTTTCGCTGTGGTGTAAGTTGGTACAAGTGATTGTACCAACTGCGGAAAATTTGAGACCTTAGGCTCAAATTTTAGTCATGAAAGTCCGAAGGACTTTGCTGACGTCCGTCACCACTTCAGAAAAGTATAAAAAGAAACTCTTTTAAAGAAATTATGTCATTAACATCAAAACAACGTGCCTTCCTCAACAGCCAGGCACACACCCTCAAACCTATCATCCAAATCGGGAAAAATGGACTCAACGACCAAATCAAAACCAGCGTCCGTCAAGCTCTTGATGCGCGTGAATTAATCAAGGTTACTCTCTTACAAAACACAGATGAAAACATCCACGAAGTAGCTGAAATTTTGGAAGAAGAAATCGGTGTGGATACAGTCCAAAAAATAGGACGCATCTTGATTTTGTTTAAACAATCTAGCAAGAAAGAAAATCGCAAGATTTCTAAGAAAGTCAAAGAAATCTAAGATCGAAACTCCAAATAACTGTTTTTATAGAGAAATAAAGGGGACTAGCCTATGACAATCGAACTATTGACTCCCTTTACCAAGGTAGAGTTGGAGCCAGAAATCAAGGAGAAAAAACGCAAACAAGTTGGGATTTTAGGGGGGAATTTTAACCCTGTTCACAATGCCCATCTCATTGTTGCGGATCAAGTACGGCAACAGTTGGGACTGGATCAAGTTCTGCTCATGCCTGAATACCAACCTCCTCACGTTGATAAAAAGGAAACCATCCCTGAACACCATCGTCTCAAGATGCTTGAGTTGGCAATTGAGGGGATTGACGGCCTAGTCATTGAAACCATTGAGTTGGAGCGCAAGGGTATTTCCTACACCTACGACACCATGAAGATTTTGACAGAGAAGAATCCAGATACGGATTATTACTTTATCATCGGTGCCGACATGGTTGACTATCTGCCTAAGTGGTACCGAATTGATGAACTGGTTGACATGGTTCAGTTTGTGGGGGTTCAGCGTCCACGCTACAAGGCAGGGACTTCCTATCCAGTTATCTGGGTGGACGTACCGCTCATGGATATCTCGTCCAGCATGGTGCGGGACTTCATTGCCCAAGGTCGGAAACCCAACTTTCTCCTACCTCAGCCTGTGCTAGACTATATCGAGAAGGAAGGGCTCTACTGATGGCCTATCAAGACTATATCAACTGCTCTCGTGAGGTTTTGTTGGAAAAAATGGCAGAGCTTCTACCTGAGAAACGTCTAACCCATTGTCTAGGTGTGGAGCGTGCCGCTATGGAATTAGCTCAGCGCTTTGGTGTAGATGTTGAGAAAGCAAGTCTAGCAGGTCTTCTTCATGACTATGCTAAAAAGTTGTCAGATCAGGAATTTCTAGCCTTGATTGACCGTCACCAGCTAGACCCTGACCTCAAAAACTGGGGCAATAATGTCTGGCATGGTATGGTCGGAATTTACAAAATTCAGGAAGATTTGGATTTGCATGATTCTGAAATTCTGCGAGCCATTGAAGTCCATACAGTCGGTGCTGGTCAAATGACAGACCTAGATAAGGTCATCTACGTCGCAGACTATATCGAGCACAATCGAGCCTTTCCTGGAGTAGATGTGGCGCGTGAGATTGCAAGTCTATCGCTCAATAAGGCGGTGGCCTACGAAACAGCTCGTACCGTGGAGTATCTAGCTCATCAGGGATTCCCCATCTATCCCCAAACCCTTGAAACCTATAACGCCTTTGTGCACTATTTGAAAGAGAACTAAATGAAGACGGCTTTTATAATCATTGATGTTCAGAATGTTTTAGTAGAAACTGGGTTCCAGACAAAAAGTCTATTGGGAAAAATTTCTTATTTACAAAACCAGGCTAGAAGCAAGAATATTGAAATTATCTATGTTCAACATATTGAGAACTCTGAAGCTCAAACATCAGAAGATTGGCAGTTATCTGCGCTTTTAAATCGAAAACCTGCTGAAAAGGTCTTTCAGAAGAAGTATAACAGTATTTTCAAAGAAACTGGCTTAAAAGAATACTTGGATAAACAGGGGATTGAAAAATTAGTTTTATGTGGTATGCAGACAGAATATTGTGTGGATACCTCTGTCAAGGTTGCCTTTGAATATGGCTATCAGCTTATTGTTCCAGAAGGTGCTGTCACAACCTTTGATGGGGATGACATTCCAGCAGAAACGATTAATGAATTTTATGAGGACATTTGGGAGGAGCACTTTGCAGATGTCCTAGATTACAAACATATTTTCTAAAAAGAGGATTAAATGAACGAAAAAGAATTACTAGAACTAGTCGTGAAAGCGGCTGATGAGAAACGTGCGGAGGATATCCTCGCACTTGATGTACAAGATTTGACTAGTGTGACGGACTACTTTGTCATCACTAGCTCAATGAATAGCCGTCAGTTGGACGCTATCGCAGCTAATATCCGTGAAAAAGTAGCTCAAGCAGGCTTTAAAGGTAGCCATGTCGAAGGCGATGCAGCTGGAGGCTGGGTCTTACTGGACCTCGGTGCTGTTGTCGTGCATATCTTTTCAGAAGAAATGCGTGCCCATTATAATCTAGAGAAGCTATGGCATGAGGCGAATTCAGTAGATATTTCAGAAGCTCTTGCTTAGAAGATGAACTCAGTTGTAGTCAACTGGGTTTCTTTGCTTATTTTAGAAAAATTGATAGAAAGGTAAAGGGCTAGTGGTGTTTACCATGGAGCTCTTAGTATCATGATTATGGCGACTTATGAAACCTTTGCGGCGGTCTATGATGCGGTCATGGACGATAGTTTATACGACAAATGGACGAATTTTTCTCTGCGTCATTTGCCTAAGACCAAGGAGAGAAAGAAACTCTTGGAATTGGCTTGTGGGACAGGAATTCAATCAGTGCGCTTCTCTCAGGCTGGTTTTGATGTGACTGGACTTGACTTGAGTGCGGATATGTTGAAGATTGCGGAGAAGAGAGCAACTTCAGCCAAGCAAAAGATTGCTTTTATAGAAGGTAATATGCTGAATTTGTCCAAGGCAGGGAAATACGATTTTGTCACGTGTTATTCGGACTCTATCTGCTATATGCAGGATGAGGTGGAAGTAGGGGACGTCTTTAAGGACGTGTACAATGTGCTGAATGAAGAGGGAGTTTTCATCTTTGACGTGCACTCGACCTACCAGACAGATGAAGTATTCCCTGGCTATTCCTACCATGAAAATGCGGAAGATTTTGCCATGCTTTGGGATACATATGAGGACGAAGTTCCTCACTCCATCGTGCATGAGCTGACTTTCTTTATCAAGGAGGCTGACGGTTCCTTTAGTCGCCACGATGAAGTACATGAGGAGAGGACCTATGAGATCTTGACCTATGAGATCTTGCTGGAACAGGCTGGATTCAAGTCCTTCAAACTCTATGCAGACTTTGAGGATAAGGAGCCAACAGAAACTAGCACCCGTTGGTTTTTTGTGGCGCAGAAGTAGGAGATTAGCATGACCATCACAGGTATTATCGCGGAGTTCAATCCTTTTCATAATGGCCATAAATACCTGCTGGATCAGGCAGAGGGACTGAAAATTGTTGCCATGTCAGGGAATTTCATGCAGCGTGGAGAGCCTGCTATTGTGGATAAGTGGACAAGGACCCAGATGGCGCTGGAAAATGGCGCAGACTTGGTAGTGGAATTGCCCTTTTTAGTCAGTGTTCAGGCAGCTGATTTCTTTGGTCAAGGAGCTGTGGATATCTTGGATCGCTTGGGCATTGATAGTCTAGTTTTTGGGACAGAGGAAGTTCTGGATTACCAGAAAATCGCTGACTTATACACAGAGAAAGGTGCTGAGATGGAGAAATTTGTGAAAAATCTGCCTGATTCCCTTTCCTATCCCCAGAAAACCCAAGCTATGTGGAAGGAATTTGCTGGTCTTGATTTTTCAGGTAATACCCCCAATCATGTTCTTGCTCTGGCCTATGCCAAGGCGGTTGCAGGACGGAATATCAAGCTGTATCCGATTCAGCGTCAGGGGGCAGGTTACCATTCTGTGAATAAAGATGTGGACTTTGCCTCGGCGACAGCCCTCCGTCAACATCAGAAGGACCAAGATTTCTTAGAACGTTTTATGCCTTCTGTTGCCCTATTTGAGCAGGCCAGTAAGGTGATCTGGGAAGACTATTTTCCCTTGCTCCGCTATCAAATCTTGTCAAATCCCGACCTAACCACCATCTATCAGGTCAATCAAGAAATGGCTGTGCGCATTAAAGAAGCTATTAAAACAGCCCAGTCTGTGGAAGAATTGGTCGAGTTAGTGACTACCAAACGTTACACCAAGGCGCGTGTCAGACGCCTCTTGTCCTATATCTTGGTGCAGGCTAGAGAAAATGTCTTGCCAGAAGCCATTCATGTCCTTGGGTTTACTGAAAAAGGCAGGCAACATCTCAAGTCTCTGAAAGGACAGGTCAGTCTAGTCAGCCGAATTGGCAAAGAACCTTGGGATGCTATGACCCAAAAAGCAGACCAGATTTACCAACTAGGGAAGCCAAGTATAGCAGAGCAAAATTTTGGAAGAGTGCCGATTAGAATAGAAACAAACTAAGTCTACCGAAAGGTAGGCTTTTTGAGATTTTTTACGAATAATAATCTTCGAAAATCAAATTCAAATCGCGTCAACGTCGCCTTGCCGTACTCAAGTACAGCCTGCGGCTAGTTTTCTAGTTTGCTCTTTGATTTTCATTGAGTATAAATAGATAGAAAAGAAAATCTTGTACAAGTTCCTGACAATTTCTTTCTTTTTGTGTATAATAGTGGAAAAGAGCTAAAACGAGGTATGGTTATGGAAGCAGTCCTTTACTCAACATTCCGAAATCATTTAAAGGACTACATGAAGAAGGTAAATGATGAATTTGAGCCTTTGACGGTGGTCAATAAAAATCCAGACGAGGACATTGTAGTCCTTTCAAAGAGTGAGTGGGATAGTATCCAAGAAACCCTGAGAATTGCTCAAAATAAGGAACTTTCTGATAAGGTTTTGCGAGGAATGGCTCAAGTTCGTGCTGGAAGTACTCAGGTCCATGTTATTGAGGAGTAAGAAATGCTGCTCAAGTTTACAGAAGATGCCTGGGCAGATTATTGCTACTGGCAAAATCAGGATAAGAAAACGTTAAAAAGAATCAATAAACTAATCAAGGATATTCAACGTGATCCCTTTACAGGAATAGGTAAACCAGAACCACTCAAGTATGACTACCAAGGAGCTTGCTCACGTCGTATTGATGCAGAAAATCGATTGATTTATATGATGGATGGAGATAGCGTGGCTTTCTTGTCCTTTAAAGATCATTACTAAGTCTATTGAAAGGTAGGCTTTTTCTCAAGTCTCTACTAAACTACTATTTCTAAAAAACAAGTTTATTTTGGCAAATGTATTCCAAATTCCCCAAAACATATTCTATTTTAGGTTTGTGAAAATCACTTTTTTATGGTAGAATGTAAAAGAATGTATGTCATTCGGAATAACAATAAAATGAGGTAAAAACATGGAGATCATGTCGCTTGCGATTGCTGTTTTTGCCGTCATCATTGGTTTAGTCATTGGATATGTCAGCATCTCAGCTAAGATGAAATCATCTCAGGAAGCTGCAGAGTTGATGCTTTTAAATGCTGAACAAGAAGCAACTAATTTACGTGGACAAGCTGAGCGTGAAGCGGATTTACTTGTTAATGAAGCCAAACGTGAAAGCAAGTCTCTTAAAAAAGAAGCACTATTGGAGGCCAAAGAAGAAGCCAGAAAATACCGTGAAGAAGTGGACGCTGAATTCAAATCAGAACGTCAAGAACTCAAACAAATCGAAAGTCGTTTGACAGAGAGAGCTACTAGCCTTGACCGTAAGGACGACAATTTGACGAGTAAAGAACAAACACTTGAACAAAAAGAACAAAGTATTTCTGATAGAGCGAAAAACCTTGATGCGCGTGAAGAGCAATTAGAGGAAGTCGAAAGACAAAAAGAAGCAGAACTAGAGCGTATTGGTGCTCTGTCTCAGGCAGAAGCACGAGATATTATCTTGGCTCAGACAGAGGAAAACTTGACCAGGGAGATTGCCAGTCGCATTCGCGAAGCTGAGCAAGAGGTCAAGGAACGTTCTGACAAAATGGCCAAGGACATCTTGGTTCAAGCTATGCAACGTATCGCTGGTGAATATGTAGCGGAGTCAACAAACTCAACAGTTCATCTGCCAGACGATACTATGAAGGGACGCATTATTGGTCGTGAAGGTCGTAACATTCGTACCTTTGAAAGTTTGACAGGGGTCGATGTGATTATCGACGATACACCAGAAGTGGTGACCTTGTCAGGATTTGATCCGATTCGTCGTGAGATTGCCCGTATGACTATGGAAATGTTGCTCAAAGATGGTCGTATACATCCAGCTCGTATCGAAGAGTTGGTTGAGAAAAACCGTCAAGAGATTGACAATAAGATTCGTGAATACGGTGAGGCTGCTGCCTATGAAATTGGTGCGCCAAACCTTCATCCAGACTTGATGAAGATTATGGGACGTTTGCAGTTCCGTACTTCATATGGACAAAATGTTTTGCGCCATTCGATTGAGGTTGCTAAGTTGGCTGGTATCATGGCGAGCGAACTTGGTGAAAATGCGGCTCTTGCCCGTCGTGCTGGATTCCTTCACGATATCGGGAAAGCCATTGACCATGAGGTTGAAGGTAGCCACGTTGAAATCGGTATGGAATTGGCCCGTAAGTACAAGGAACCCCCAGTTGTGGTGAATACGATTGCTAGTCACCACGGAGATGTTGAAGCTGAGAGCGTGATAGCAGTTATCGTCGCTGCAGCAGATGCCTTGAGCGCAGCCCGTCCAGGTGCTCGTAGTGAGTCTCTTGAAAGCTACATCAAGCGTCTCCATGATTTGGAAGAAATTGCTAACGGCTTTGAAGGAGTGCAAACTAGCTTTGCCCTTCAAGCAGGACGTGAAATTCGTATCATGGTCAATCCAGGAAAAATCAAGGACGACAAAGTCACAATCTTGGCTCACAAAGTTCGTAAGAAAATTGAAAACAATCTCGATTATCCAGGAAATATCAAGGTAACCGTGATTCGCGAGCTTCGTGCAGTAGATTATGCTAAATAAATAAGAAAGAGCAGTTGAAAAATTACTGCTTTTTTGTTACACTAGATAGAAAGACTGTAAAGGATAATCTGGCTTTTTGCCATTATTCTAGAGAAATGTTATTTCACAGATTGACTAAAAGGAGACACAATGGCAGACCGAGGCTTACTAATCGTTTTTTCTGGTCCTTCAGGGGTTGGAAAAGGAACGGTTAGAAGAGAGATTTTTGAGAGTTCTGAAAACCAATTTCAATATTCTGTATCGATGACGACACGCGCACAACGTCCTGGAGAAGTGGACGGTGTTGACTATTTCTTCCGTACTCGTGAAGAATTTGAAGAGCTGATTCGTCAAGGACAGATGTTGGAATACGCAGAATATGTCGGCAACTACTATGGAACTCCTCTGACCTATGTCAATGAAACCTTGGACAAGGGAATCGATGTTTTCCTTGAAATTGAAGTTCAGGGTGCTCTTCAGGTCAAGAAAAAGGTTCCAGATGCTGTCTTTATCTTCCTGACACCACCAGATTTGGATGAATTGCAAGATCGCTTGGTAGGTCGTGGAACAGATAGTGCAGAAGTGATTGCCCAACGAATCGAAAAGGCCAAGGAAGAAATTGCCCTCATGCGTGAGTATGATTATGCGATTGTCAACGATCAGGTGCCCCTAGCTGCTGAACGTGTCAAATGTGTGATTGAAGCAGAACACTTCTGTGTGGATCGTGTCATTGGTCACTATCAGGAGATGTTACCAAAATCTCCAACTACCCGATAAAATTTAGAAAATAGGTACAAGCAAATGATGTTAAAACCCTCTATTGATACCTTGCTCGACAAGGTTCCTTCAAAATATTCACTCGTAATCTTGGAAGCAAAACGTGCCCACGAATTGGAAGCAGGTGCCCCAGCAACTCAAGGTTTCAAGTCTGAAAAATCAACTCTTCGCGCTTTAGAAGAAATCGAATCAGGAAACGTTACAATTCACCCAGATCCAGAAGGAAAACGTGAAGCAGTGCGTCGCCGTATCGAAGAAGAAAAACGCCGCAAAGAAGAAGAAGAAAAGAAAATCAAAGAGCAAATTGCTAAAGAAAAAGAAGATGGTGAAAAAATTTAAGGTTGGGGGGACTCAATCTTATTTTTTCTATTGCAAGAATGTACTGACAAGGAGGAGGTGAGAAGATGGCCCTAGCTAAGATTATCGTAGATGTGCCCTTGATGCAGACGGACCAGCCCTATAGTTACAGGATTCCGGAGGAATTTGAGGGAATGCTGGAAGTTGGGATGCGGGTTCATGTGCCTTTTGGTAAGGGTAATCGCCTGATTCAAGGGATTGTTCTTGGTTTGGAGTCCCAATCAGATGGAGAAGAGATGGAGCAAGATTTAAAAGATATTGCAGAGGTGCTGGATTTTTCTCCTGTTCTCACGCCAGAACAACTCTGGCTGGCTGAGGAGTTACGCAAATCTGTCTTCTCCTACAAAATCTCTATCCTCAAGGCCATGCTTCCAGGATTTCTGAATTCTAGCTATGACAAGATTCTCTATCCTCTGGAAGGCTTGAGTCAGGAAGAACGAGTGCGCCTGTTTGGTTCAGAAGATTCGCTAGCCTTTTCTTCACTAGACCTTGCCAAGCAAGCTGAAATGATGCGTTTGACTAGAAAAGGCCTGCTTGGTCTGGAATATCAGGCAGTCGATCAAAAGAAGGTCAAGACCCAGTCTTGGTATGAGGTTGACCATGCTCAATTAGAAGGTGTTGAGATTTCTACACGTGCCAAGAAAAAGTTGGAACTGAGAGATTATCTGCTGTCTCATCCAGAGAGCGCTTCCTTGGCTAGCTTGTTAGAGTCCTACTCGCGAGAGCAAGTCAACTTCTTTGTGGATCAAGGTGCTGTTACCATAGTCCAAAAGGAAGTTCAACGCTCGGCTGCTTATTTTGAAGGAATTGAAGCAAGTAGACCTTTGGAGTTAAATCCAGAACAAAGACAGGCGCGTGATGCGGTTGTGAGTTCTATTGGCAGTTCTCAACCTCCCTTTCTACTTCAAGGGATTACAGGAAGTGGGAAGACCGAGGTTTACTTGCAGATTATCCAAGGTGCCCTGGATAAGGGCAAGACAGCTATTTTGCTGGTACCTGAGATTTCCTTGACTCCTCAAATGACCGAGCGTTTTATAGCACGCTTTGGGGACAAGGTAGCCATTCTTCACTCAGGATTATCCAATGGTGAAAAGTATGATGAATGGCGCAAGGTGGAGCGTGGCGATGCCCAAGTTGTTGTTGGTGCCAGATCTGCTATCTTTGCTCCTCTGAAAAATCTGGGTGTCATGATTATTGATGAAGAGCATGAAGCGGCTTATAAGCAGGACAGCAATCCCCGTTACCATGCCAGAGAGGTAGCTATTTTACGGGCTCAGTATAATCAAGCAACTCTGGTACTTGGATCTGCAACGCCGAGCTTAGAGAGCCGGGCACGTGCTGGCAAAGGCGTCTATCAACACTTACGTCTAACCCAACGTGCCAATCCTTTGGCTACAATCCCTGAGGTTCAAGTGATTGACTTTCGAGACTATATCGGACAAAATGAGACGTCAAACTTTACGCCTCCTTTGCTAGAGGCTATCCAAGACCGTCTGGTTAAAAAAGAGCAGGTGGTTCTCATGCTCAATCGCCGTGGTTATTCTAGCTTTGTCATGTGTCGGGAGTGTGGGACGGTGGATACTTGTCCCAACTGCGATATTTCTCTGACCTTGCATATGGATACCAAGACTATGAACTGCCATTATTGTGGTTTCTCGAAGGATATTCCTCAGGTCTGTCCTAACTGTAAGAGCCACAGTATTCGTTACTATGGGACGGGAACTCAGAAGGCTTATGATGAGCTAGCAGAACTCTTTCCCCAAGCTCGCATTCTGAGGATGGATGTGGATACGACTCGAAAGAAAGGCAGTCACCAAGCCTTGCTTGACCAGTTTGGGCGAGGGGAAGCGGATATTTTACTTGGTACTCAGATGATTGCAAAGGGTTTGGATTTTCCCAATGTTACCCTAGTCGGAGTTCTAAATGCGGATACGGCCTTGAATCTGCCTGATTTCCGTTCTTCTGAGAGAACCTTCCAGCTCTTGACTCAGGTGGCAGGTCGATCAGGTCGGGCTGAAAAGGCAGGTCAAGTCTTGATACAGTCCTACAATCCGCAGCACTATGCTATTCGATTTGCCAAGGATCAAGATTACGAAGGCTTTTATGCCTATGAAATGGGAATCAGACGACAACTCGGCTATCCACCTTACTATTTCACGATTGGTATTACCCTTTCTCACAAGAAAGAAGAAGAGGTTTTCAAACGTGCCTATGAAGTCATGAACATTTTGCGGTCAGGCTTGTCAGAGACCAGTCCCATTCTGGGGCCAACGCCAAAACCGATTGCCCGTACCCACAACCTCTATCATTACCAGATTTTAATTAAATACCGTTTAGAAGATGAGCTGGGGCCGACCCTCAACCAGGTTTTAGCCTTGACTCAAGAACGGGAAAATAGTGAGCTCCGTCTCAGCATTGACCATGAGCCGCAGCAATTTTTATAAGAAGGAGAAGATATGACAAAACTAATCTTTATGGGGACCCCCGACTTTTCAGCAACAGTCTTAAAAGGACTTTTGACAGATGACCGTTACGAAATTCTAGCCGTTGTGACCCAGCCAGACCGTGCTGTTGGTCGTAAAAAAGTTATCCAAGAAACCCCAGTCAAGCAGGCTGCCAAGGAAGCAGGACTATCTATCTACCAACCTGAAAAATTATCTGGAAGTCCAGAGATGGAAGATCTTATGAAGCTAGGAGCAGATGGAATTGTGACTGCTGCTTTTGGGCAGTTTCTCCCAAGCAAACTCCTTGATAGCATGGACTTTGCTGTCAACGTTCATGCCTCCCTCCTTCCTAGACACCGTGGTGGTGCGCCTATCCATTATGCCTTGATTCAAGGGGATGAGGAAGCTGGTGTGACCATCATGGAAATGGTTAAGGAAATGGATGCAGGAGATATGATTTCTCGTCGCAGCATTCCGATCACAGATGAGGACAATGTTGGCACCTTGTTTGAAAAATTGGCGCTAGTTGGTCGTGATTTGCTTTTGGACACTCTGCCTGCCTATATTGCTGGTGATATCAAACCTGAACCGCAGGATACGAGTCAGGTTACCTTCTCTCCAAATATAAAGTCAGAGGAAGAAAAACTGAACTGGAACAAAACCAATCGTCAACTCTTTAACCAAATTCGTGGAATGAACCCCTGGCCTGTTGCCCATACTTTCCTTAAGGGCGACCGCTTTAAGATTTATGAAGCCCTACCAGTAGAAGGTCAGGGAAATCCAGGTGAGATTCTCTCTATCGGCAAGAAAGAATTGATTGTCGCAACGGCTGAAGGGGCTCTATCCCTCAAACAAGTGCAGCCAGCTGGTAAGCCTAAGATGGACATTGCTTCCTTCCTCAACGGAGTTGGACGTACATTGACTGTAGGAGAACGATTTGGTGACTAAAGTAGAAACGGCTAGAAGTTTAGCTCTAGCAGTGCTAGAGGATGTTTTTGTGAACCAAGCATATTCAAATATCGCCTTAAATAAACACCTCAAGGGGAGTCAGCTCTCTGCAGCAGACAAGGGCTTAGTGACCGAGCTAGTCTATGGAACGGTAGCCCGTAAACTGACTCTGGAATGGTACCTATCCCACTTTATCGAAGACAGAGACCAGTTAGACAGCTGGCTCTATGTCCTTCTTCTCATGAGTGTCTACCAACTCCGCTATTTGGACAAGATTCCAGATCATGCTGTGGTCAATGAAGCAGTGGAATTGGCCAAACTCCGTAAAAAAGGCAGTGAAAAATTGGTCAACGCTGTCCTTCGCCGTATCTTGCGTGAAGGCTGGCCAGATATTGCTAGCATCAAGCGAAAAAACAAGCGTGACTCCATTGCCTATTCTCTCCCAGTTTGGCTAGTTACCAAACTCAAGGAAGAATACGGAGAGGAGAGAGCAAAAGCCATCTTTGAAAGCCTGTTAGTGCGAAACAAAGCCAGTATTCGTGTAACAGACCTAAGTCGAAAAGAGGAAATCCAAGCCTTGTTGGAGGCGAATAATTCCCTTTTAGCAACCACTGGTCTGGTTAAGGAGCAGGGGCATTTTGCAGGGCATAATTTGTTTGCGGATGGAGCCATTACCATCCAAGACGAGTCCAGTCAGCTGGTTGCTCCGACGCTTGATTTACAAGGTGATGAGCGAGTGCTTGATGCTTGTGCGGCTCCAGGTGGGAAAACAGCCCATATAGCCTCTTATCTTACGACAGGTCAGGTTACTGCTCTGGACTTGTACGACCACAAGTTGGATTTAATTCAAGAAAATGCCCAACGTCTGGGAATTGAAGATCGGGTTCAAACTCAAAAATTAGATGCCAGAAAGGTGCATGAGTTTTTTGACCAGGATTCCTTTGATAAGATTTTGGTGGATGCTCCTTGTTCAGGAATCGGTCTTTTGCGCCGAAAACCAGATATCAAATACAATAAAGAAACGGCAGATTTCGCGTCCTTGCAGGAAATTCAGTTAGAAATATTAGGTAGTGTTTGTCAAATACTAGGCAAAGGTGGTATAATAACTTATAGCACCTGCACTATCGTCTCAGAGGAGAATTTTCAAGTCGTTAAGGCCTTTTTAGAGAGTCATCCCGAGTTCGAGCAGGTAAAACTAGAACATGAATGTAAGGATATCATGAAAGACGGCTGTATCCTCATTACACCTGAATTGTATGGAAGTGATGGATTCTTCATCAGTCAATTTCGCAAGATATCGGATTAGGAAGGAACTGACACATGGAAATTTCATTATTAACAGATGTTGGTCAGAAACGAACAAATAACCAAGACTATGTCAACCACTATGTCAATAGAGCTGGACGTACCATGATTATTTTAGCTGATGGGATGGGAGGTCATCGCGCAGGGAATATCGCTAGTGAAATGGCAGTCACAGACCTGGGTGTAGCTTGGGTTGATACCCAGATCGATACAGTCAATGAAGTGCGTGAATGGTTCGCCCATTACCTAGAAATTGAAAATCAAAAGATTCACCAGCTTGGTCAGGATGAAGCTTACAGAGGCATGGGAACTACTTTGGAAGTCCTTGCTATTATTGATAATCAGGCTATCTATGCTCATATTGGTGATTCGCGTATCGGCTTGATTCGTGGAGAAGAATACCATCAGTTGACGAGCGATCATTCCTTGGTTAATGAATTGCTCAAGGCTGGTCAATTGACACCAGAAGAGGCAGAAGCTCATCCGCAAAAAAATATTATCACCCAGTCTATTGGGCAAAAAGATGAAATTCAGCCTGATTTTGGGACAGTTATCCTTGAGTCAGGTGACTATCTCTTGCTCAATAGTGACGGCTTGACCAACATGATTTCAGGCAGTGAGATTCGTGATATTGTAACCAGTGATATTCCTTTAGCAGATAAAACGGAGACACTTGTTCGTTTTGCTAACAATGCAGGAGGTTTAGACAACATTACGGTTGCCCTTGTTTCTATGAACGAGGAGGATGAAGAATGATCCAAATCGGCAAGATTTTTGCCGGACGCTATCGGATTGTCAAACAGATTGGTCGAGGAGGCATGGCGGATGTCTACCTAGCCAAAGACTTAATCTTAGATGGGGAAGAAGTGGCAGTGAAGGTTCTGAGGACCAACTACCAGACGGACCCGATAGCTGTAGCTCGTTTTCAGCGTGAAGCGAGAGCTATGGCAGATCTAGACCATCCTCATATCGTTCGGATAACAGATATTGGTGAGGAAGACGGTCAACAGTATCTTGCAATGGAGTATGTTGCTGGACTAGACCTCAAACGCTATATCAAGGAACATTATCCTCTTTCTAATGAAGAAGCAGTCCGTATCATGGGACAAATTCTCTTGGCTATGCGCTTGGCCCATACCAGAGGAATTGTTCACAGGGACTTGAAACCTCAAAATATCCTTTTGACACCAGATGGGACTGCCAAGGTCACAGACTTTGGGATTGCTGTAGCCTTTGCAGAGACAAGTCTGACCCAGACTAACTCGATGTTGGGCTCAGTTCATTACTTGTCACCAGAGCAGGCGCGTGGTTCGAAGGCGACTGTGCAGAGTGATATCTATGCCATGGGGATTATTTTCTATGAGATGTTGACAGGCCATATCCCTTATGACGGGGATAGCGCGGTGACCATTGCCCTCCAGCATTTCCAGAAACCCCTGCCGTCCGTTATTGCAGAAAATCCATCTGTACCTCAGGCTTTAGAAAATGTTATTATCAAGGCAACTGCTAAAAAGTTGACCAATCGCTACCGCTCGGTTTCAGAGATGTATGTGGACTTGTCTAGTAGCTTGTCCTACAATCGTAGAAATGAAAGTAAGTTAATCTTTGATGAAACGAGCAAGGCAGATACCAAGACCTTGCCGAAGGTTTCTCAGAGTACCTTGACATCTATTCCTAAGGTTCAAGCGCAGACAGAACACAAATCAATCAAAAACCCAAGCCAGACTGTGACAGAGGAAACTTACCAACCACAAGCACCGAAAAAACATAGATTTAAGATGCGTTACCTGATTTTGTTGGCCAACCTTGTATTGGTGGCAGCTTCTCTTATTTGGATACTATCCAGAACTCCTGCAACCATTGCCATTCCAGATGTGGCAGGTCAGACAGTTGCAGAGGCCAAGGCAACGCTCAAAAAAGCCAATTTTGAGATTGGTGAGGAGAAGACAGAGGCTAGTGAAAAGGTGGAAGAAGGGCGGATTATCCGTACAGATCCTGGCGCTGGAACTGGTCGAAAAGAAGGAACGAAAATCAATCTGGTTGTCTCATCAGGCAAACAATCCTTCCAAATTAGTAATTATGTCGGCCGGAAATCTTCTGATGTTATCGCGGAATTAAAAGAGAAAAAAGTTCCAGATAATTTGATTAAAATTGAGGAAGAAGAGTCGAATGAGAGTGAGGCTGGAACGGTCCTGAAGCAAAGTCTACCAGAAGGTACGACCTATGACTTGAGCAAGGCAACTCAAATTGTTTTGACAGTAGCTAAAAAAGCTACGACGATTCAATTAGGGAACTATATTGGACGGAACTCTACAGAAGTAATCTCAGAACTCAAGCAGAAGAAGGTTCCTGAGAATTTGATTAAGATAGAGGAAGAAGAGTCCAGCGAAAGCGAACCAGGAACGATTATGAAACAAAGTCCAGGTGCCGGAACGACTTATGATGTGAGTAAACCTACTCAAATTGTCTTGACAGTAGCTAAAAAAGTTACAAGTGTTGCCATGCCGAGTTACATTGGTTCCAGCTTGGAGTTTACTAAGAACAATTTGATTCAAATTGTTGGGATTAAGGAAGCTAATATAGAAGTTGTAGAAGTGACGACAGCGCCTGCAGGTAGTGTAGAAGGCATGGTTGTTGAACAAAGTCCTAGAGCAGGTGAAAAGGTAGACCTCAATAAGACTAGAGTCAAGATTTCAATCTACAAACCTAAAACAACTTCAGCTACTCCTTAAAAGCAGATGGATAATCAAAATGAGTAATCAATCTTTGTCATGATTTCATGGCAAAGATTTTTTTTGAGTCCAGATTTGTGATAGAATAGAGGGAGTTGATAAAAGGAGGAAAGCATGGAAGAATCAAAAGAATTAAATGCCGTCATTGATGTGATTATGCTAGCGGGGACTATTCTCCTTAAAAGTGGCTCAGAAATCCATCGTGTAGAAGATACCATGATTCGAATCGCGCATTCGCAGGGGATTGTGGATTGCAATGTCCTTGCCATGCCTGCCGCTATCTTTTTCTCTATTGAAAATACCAATATTTCGCGCATGAAGCGCGTGACCTCCTCTTCTTATAACATCGAAAAAGTCTGCGATGTGAACCAGATTTCTCGTCAGCTAGTTGGGGGGCAGATTGACTTAGAAACAGCCTTTAAGCAATTGACGGCCTTGCAAGCTCAACCCCTTCCCTATACTAAGTTGCAGGTAACTCTGGCTGCGACCTTTAGTGCTCCTTTCTTTTCAGTTATGTTTAGCGGAAATATCTACGACGCACTTGGGGCAGGAGTGGCGACCTTATTTGGTTTTGCCTTTTCCCTCTATGTGGAAAAATTTATCCGAATTCCCTTTGTGACAGCCTTTGCTGGAGCCTTTGTCTTTGGGATAATTGCCCAGTTTTGGGCTCGCTACACAGGTTTTCCTTCAACGGCAGATTTGATTATAGCTGGTGCGGTCATGCCGTTTGTACCAGGTATTGCCTTGACCAATGCGGTCCGTGATATTATGACCAACCACATAAACTCTGGTATGAGTAAGATGTTTGAATCCCTGCTCATTACCCTCGCTTTAGGGGCAGGAACTTCTGTCGCCTTGGTATTGATGAACTAATATGACACTAACAACCTTTTTATTACAAGCAGTAGCAAGTTTTCTTGCCATTATCACTTTTTTAATCGTACTCAATGTGCAACGGTCTATGCTCTTACCTGGAGGGATTTTGGGCATGACTGTCTGGCTAATCTATCTCTTGCTCAAGGAACCGACCAATGTCATTGTAGCTACCTTCATTGCAGCCATTATTGGTTCTTGTGTCAGCCAGATTTTAAGTATTCTTTATAAGACACCTGCTGTGGTCTTTATCTTGGCCATTTTGGCACCGCTGGTTCCAGGTTATCTCTCCTACCGAACAACTGCCTTTTTTGTGACAGGGGACTATAATAAAGCACTGGCAAGTGCGACCTTGGTTGTCATGTTGGCTTTGGTAATCTCTATTGGAATGGCTAGCGGAACAGTGATTCTCAGACTGTATCATTATATAAAAACACATCGAGTATCGTAGACTTTACAGAAATAAAAGAATTTTCTGAAAAATGAGATAAATAAATTAACAACGCTTTCTATATGTGCGAGAATACCGCACTTATGAAGAAATTGCGGCTGATTTTGGTATCCACGAAAGCAACTTAATCCGTCGGAGCCAATGGGTTGAAGTAACTCTTGTTCAAAGTGGTTTTACGATTTCAAGAACTCCTCTCAGTTCTGAGGACACGGTAATGATTGATGCGACGGAAGTAAAAATCAATCGCCCTAAAAAAAGAATTAGCGAATGATTCTGGTAAAAAGAAATGCCACGCTATGAAGGCTCAAGCGATTGTCACAAGTCAAGGGAGAATTGTTTCTTTGGATATCACTGTGAACTATTGTCATGATATGAAGTTGTTCAAAATGAGTCGCAGAAATATCGGACAAGCTGGTAAAATCTTGGCTGACAGTGGTTATCAAGGGCTCATGAAGATATATCCTCAAGCACAAACTCCACGTAAATCCAGCAAACTCAAGCCGCTAACAGTTGAAGATAAAGCCTGTAACCATGCGCTATCTAAGGAGAGAAGCAAGGTTGAGAACATCTTTGCCAAAGTAAAAACGTTTAAAATGTTTTCAACAACCTATCGAAATCATCGTAAACGCTTCGGATTACGAATGAATTTGATTGCTGGCATTATCAATTATGAACTAGGATTCTAGTTTTGCAGGAAGTCTATTATTTTCCTTATTGTCTGTAAGTCTACTGACCTTGTTGTTTATCCCAGTCATGGTTTCTAGTTCGGGCTCAGAGTTTCAAAGTGGATGGCAAGAGCATCAATTGATTGCTGAGAAGGTTAGTAAAACACTTGACAAGACATTTGATAAGGATGTCAGAGAAATTCCGACCAGTCAGTTTTATCAAAAATTTGTAGATGAGATGGGAAGGATTTACTCAGGAAATTTGATTCTCCAGGAGCTGATAACTGTGAATGGAGCTTATAAAGCTACTTATATCGGTGAACTCTCTAGCAACTAATCATTCTTTAAAATGATGACCAATAAGAGGCTTGATTTGGTGAATCAAGTCTTTTTTCTCTCTTTTACTGCCATTTGTGATAAAATAGTATAGAACGATTTTTTACATGAATGATAAAACAGAGGTAAATATGACAATCGGTATTGATAAGATTGGTTTTGCGACCAGTCAATATGTCTTGAAATTACAAGACTTAGCAGAAGCGAGGGGAATTGACCCTGAAAAATTAAGTAAAGGACTCTTACTCAAGGAATTGAGTATTGCGCCCCTAACTGAGGACATCGTGACCTTGGCGGCCAGTGCTAGTGACTCTATTTTAACTGAGCAAGAAAGACAAGAAGTTGACATGGTCATTGTGGCTACCGAGTCAGGAATTGACCAGAGTAAGGCTGCGGCCGTCTTTGTGCATGGCTTGCTGGGCATCCAGCCCTTTGCTCGTAGTTTCGAGATTAAAGAAGCCTGCTATGGGGCGACAGCTGCCCTCCATTATGCCAAATTGCATGTGGAAAATTCTCCGGAGTCCAAGGTCTTGGTCATTGCCAGTGATATTGCCAAATATGGTATTGAAACTCCGGGAGAACCCACTCAGGGTGCCGGAAGTGTGGCTATGTTGATTACACAAAATCCACGCATGATGGCCTTTAATAATGACAATGTAGCTCAGACCCGTGACATCATGGATTTCTGGCGACCAAATTACTCGACAACTCCTTATGTAAATGGTGTCTATTCTACCCAACAATACTTGGATAGTTTGAAAACGACTTGGCTTGAATATCAAAAACGCTACCAGCTTACTTTGGATGATTTTGCGGCTGTTTGTTTCCACTTGCCTTATCCTAAATTAGCGCTAAAAGGCTTGAAAAAAATCATGGATAAGAGCCTGCCTCAAGAGAAAAAAGACCTCTTACAAAAGCATTTTGACCAGTCTATTCTCTACAGTCAAAAGGTGGGGAATATCTACACAGGTTCACTTTTCCTTGGACTTTTGTCTCTCTTGGAAAATACAGATAGCTTGAAAGCTGGGGATAAAATCGCCCTTTATAGTTACGGAAGTGGAGCTGTGGCTGAGTTCTTCAGTGGTGAATTGGTTGAAGGATATGAAGCTTATTTGGATAAAGACCGCTTGAACAAGCTCAACCAACGAACTGCCTTATCCGTTGCAGACTATGAAAAGGTCTTTTTTGAGGAAGTAAACTTGGATGAAACAAACTCTGCCCAGTTTGCTGGCTATGAAAATCAAGATTTTGCCTTGGTTGAAATTCTCGACCACCAACGCCGTTATAGCAAGGTTGAAAAATAATGAAGATAAGTTGGAATGGATTTTCTAAAAAATCATACCAAGAGCGCCTCGAGCTGTTAAAAGCTCAGGCGCTCCTTAGTCCTGAGAGACAAGCTAGTCTGGAGAAGGATGAACAGATGAGCGTGACTGTGGCAGACCAGCTGAGTGAGAATGTAGTGGGAACTTTTTCTCTGCCTTATTCGCTGGTTCCGGAGGTACTTGTCAACGGTCAGGAATACACCGTTCCCTATGTGACAGAAGAACCCTCTGTGGTTGCGGCGGCCAGCTATGCCAGCAAAATCATCAAGCGTGCAGGTGGTTTTACTGCACAAGTCCATCAGCGACAGATGATTGGGCAGGTAGCCCTTTATCAAGTTGCTAATCCTAAACTAGCGCAAGAGAAGATTGCCAGCAAGAAAGCGGAGCTCTTGGAGCTTGCCAATCAAGCCTATCCTTCTATCGTTAAACGTGGAGGTGGGGCGCGTGATCTGCATGTCGAGCAGATAAAAGGCGAACCAGACTTTCTCGTTGTTTATATTCATGTCGATACCCAGGAAGCCATGGGTGCCAATATGCTCAACACCATGCTGGAAGCCTTGAAACCAGTCTTAGAAGAACTCAGTCAGGGACAGAGTCTCATGGGAATCCTGTCCAACTACGCGACCGATTCTCTGGTGACTGCAAGCTGTCGCATCGCCTTTCGCTACTTGAGCCGCCAAAAGGATCAAGGACGAGAGATTGCGGAGAAAATTGCGTTGGCTAGTCAGTTTGCGCAGGCTGATCCTTACCGAGCTGCTACTCATAATAAAGGAATTTTTAATGGTATTGATGCGATTTTGATTGCCACTGGTAATGACTGGCGTGCCATCGAAGCTGGGGCCCATGCCTTTGCCAGTCGAGATGGACGTTATCAAGGTCTTAGTTGCTGGACGCTGGACCTTGAAAGAGAAGAATTGGTCGGTGAGATGACCCTGCCCATGCCTGTAGCGACTAAGGGTGGCTCTATCGGCCTCAACCCACGTGTAGCTCTCAGTCATGATCTACTAGGAAATCCTTCTGCCAGAGAATTAGCCCAGATTATCGTGTCCATCGGTCTTGCCCAAAATTTTGCAGCCCTCAAAGCCTTGGTAAGTACGGGCATCCAGCAAGGCCACATGAAACTACAGGCCAAATCCCTAGCTCTCCTAGCTGGGGCTAGTGAATCTGAAGTTGATCCCCTAGTCGAGCAGCTTATCGCAGATAAAACCTTTAACCTAGAGACAGCCCAGCGCTATCTCGAAAATTTAAGATCATAAAAAACTCAGACGAATCGGTCTGAGTTTTCTTGTGTTTAAATACTTTTTCCTGGTAATAGTGTAACTGGTAAGAAGTAACCAGTTGTGGCGACTTCCTTGCCTTCAATCTTTTGCAAGAGAAGATCAATAGTGAGACAAGCAATCTCTTCCAAAGGTTGCTTGATAGTAGCCAATTGAGGGTAGTAATTTTCGATAAAGTAGGTCCCATCATAGCCGATGACCTTGAGCTCTTTTGGGACAGAAATGCCCAATTCTTGAGCGATTTTAATGACCAGAATAGCTGTCAAATCATCCGAAGCAAAAATGGCATCTGGTTTTTCCCGGGTCAAGATATTCTTGATTTCCATTTCTTTTCTGACGGGAGAAAAGTCACTGGAAACATTGATAATAGGAGCTTTTGGGAGTACGGATGCAAAACCAGCGTGGCGCAGTCCGGTTGGCGAATTGGAATTGTCATTCCCTGTAATCATGATGATAGACTGGGCACCTGTCTTGACCAAGGTTTGGGCAGCAAGAACCCCACCAGCATAGTTGTCAGAGGAGACGACAGGGATGTCTGGCGATAGGTTTCGGTCAAAGGAAATAATCGGCGCTGTCACACGATTGTAGTCTTCGATTCCTAGGTTGTGACTACCAGAAATGATGCCGTCCACCTGATTGGCTTCCAACATTTCGATGTATTCACGTTCCTTCTCAGAATCATGTTCACTGTTGCAGATGATGGTCTTGTAACCATTTTTGAAGAGTTGGTGTTCCAATTTATCAATCAATTCTGCATAGAAAACATTGGAAATATTGGGGAAAATCAAGCCGATTAACTTAGCTGATTTTCCTTGCAGACTACGAGCCAGGTTGTTGGGTTTATAGCCCAATTCTCGCATGGCTTCATTGACTTTTTGGATGGTTTTCTCAGATAGATACCCTTTTTTATTGATAACCCGAGAAACGGTAGTAGGACTGACGCCTGCAAGTTTGGCGACATCAGTTAGTTTTGCGACCATAATCTAATTCATAGTAAGTTCCAGTTGGGTTTCCAGATTTGATCAGGATACCATTTTGGTCCGCATGTGGGAAGACACGACCAGAAAATACTTTTTCTCCTTTATTGATGAAAATTTCAAAGACAGAGTTATCGATGAAGATTGTAGCAGTAGTAGCCTGATTCTCGATAGGGCAAGAACGAGTTGTCCCAAATTCTTGGGCATACTGTTCTCCAGCCTGGCTACGATCCACTGTCACTTGACCGTTTACAAGGTCAAAGTTGATTGAAAGTCCCTTACCTTCTTTATCAGCAAGTAAGACAATCTCGCTCTGGCTATTAGCTTCCAAGTTGAGTTCAAGTTCGTAAGTGTTCTTGGTTTGGGAACGGTTTGAGAAGGCTTCTTCAGAAGCACGAAGGTCCTTAATAGCAGCGACTGGATACTGGTAGAGCTTGTCGTCTTTGATAGTGAGTTCCTTGACCAAAGAGAAGGTTCCTTGGTGGTCAAAACGGTCAGATGGGTAAGAAACATCTGGCAAACCAAGCCAGCTAACTGCTAGAGCACGCCCATCAGGAGCGTTGAAGGCTTGAGTTGCATAGGCTTCGAAACCGTAATCCATGTTTTGAAGTTGAGACACATCTACCATTTTGGCATTTTTAGGGTCAAAGGAAGCCCCAATCTTATACATATTTGGAAAGATATTATCGTAGTCTAGAACTTTCTTATCCAATCCTTGTGGACAGTAGAGAAGGACAGGCTGTTCCTCTACAAAGACCAGATTAGGACATTCCATCATGTAGGCAGTACGGTCGTTAGCAAAGTCAAGGTCGCCAACTGCTTGCCAGTTTGTGTAGTCGTTATTGACAGCCTTGTAGAGACGAACGAAGCCTTTTTTCTCCAAGTCCTGTCCACCGACGACAGCATAGTATTGACCTTTAAAGTTAAAAATTTGTGGATCGCGGAAGTGGTCAGTAGAGTCTGCTGGCTGGTCAATCAAGATCTTGTCAATCTTTGTAATCTTACCCTCCTTGTCCATCAAAGCACCGATTTGGTATGGGTGACGGATCCAGTTTTCATCGCGAACATTTCCTGTATAAAATAGGAATAAGTTATCGCCAAATTGCATGGCAGAACCAGAGTAGGCACCGTGGCTATCTAATGGAGTATCTGGTAAAACTTTGATTCCAGTTTCTTTAAAGTGAACCAAATCATCACTTTCTAGCTGTGCCCAAGATTTCAAACCGTGGGCTGCACCAAAAGGAAAATTCTGGTAAAAGAGGATCCACTTGCCATCAAAGTAAGAAAAGCCATTTGGGTCGTTGAGAAGTCCTGTTTTTGGCTCAACATGGTAATGAGTATGCCATGGAGATTGTGCCATATTTTCCTTTATATGTTGAATTTCTTCTTGCGTCCAATCTTGATAAAGTCTGTAACGACGCTCAGTTGTCCATTCCATTCATTCCTCCAAAAATCTTATCACTTTTAATAGTAACTGTTTTCGATAAAAAATGCAAGCCTTTTATGTTAAAAAAGAGGAAAAACTATCAAACGATTATCATAAAATAAATACAGGAAATCAATCAAATTTTTACGAAAATGTGAAAGATAATGAAATAAAAGACTTTTTAACCAAGGTTTCAAACTTATTTTTCAAGGAATCCCTGATGAAACAGTCAAAAACAATCAATCTAAAGCTTGCCCGCTAAGTGGATAGAATATTTTTTCTGCAAAACGCTTGACATATTTTTAAAACATGATAAAATAATAGTCGTAAGGGCGAATAAAATCGCTTTCAAACAAGAACAAAATGTTATATAAGGAGATTTTTGCAAATGAACAATCAGGAAATTGCAAAAAAAGTCATCGATGCCTTGGGCGGACGTGAAAATGTCAATAGTGTTGCCCACTGTGCGACTCGTCTACGTGTCATGGTCAAAGATGAAGAGAAAATCAATAAAGAAGTGATTGAGAACTTGGAAAAAGTTCAAGGTGCTTTCTTTAACTCAGGGCAATACCAAATTATCTTTGGTACAGGTACAGTTAACAAAATGTACGATGAAGTTGTTGTACTTGGCTTACCAACATCATCTAAGGATGACATGAAAGCAGAAGTTGCTAAACAAGGGAACTGGTTCCAACGTGCTATCCGTACTTTCGGTGATGTTTTCGTTCCAATCATCCCAGTTATCGTAGCGACAGGTCTCTTCATGGGTGTGCGTGGTCTTTTCAACGCTCTTGAAATGCCACTTCCAGGTGACTTTGCAACTTACACACAAATCTTGACAGATACAGCCTTCATCATCTTGCCAGGTTTGGTTGTGTGGTCAACCTTCCGTGTATTTGGTGGAAATCCTGCCGTTGGTATCGTTCTTGGTATGATGCTTGTCTCTGGCTCACTTCCAAACGCTTGGGCAGTTGCTCAAGGTGGTGAAGTAACAGCGATGAACTTCTTTGGTTTCATCCCTGTTGTTGGTTTGCAAGGTTCCGTTCTTCCAGCCTTCATCATCGGGGTTGTCGGAGCTAAATTTGAAAAAGCTGTCCGCAAGGTTGTTCCAGATGTCATTGACCTCTTGGTAACACCATTCGTGACACTTTTGGTCATGTCTATCCTTGGACTCTTTGTCATTGGACCAGTTTTCCACGTTGTTGAAAACTACATCCTTATTGCTACAAAAGCGATTCTTAGCATGCCATTTGGTCTTGGTGGTTTCTTGATTGGTGGGGTTCACCAATTGATCGTCGTGTCAGGTGTGCACCACATCTTCAACTTGCTTGAAGTGCAATTACTTGCTGCTGACCATGCTAACCCATTCAACGCTATCATCACAGCTGCTATGACAGCTCAAGGTGCTGCTACTGTTGCGGTTGGTGTTAAAACAAAAAATCCAAAACTGAAAACACTTGCTTTCCCGGCTGCTCTTTCTGCCTTCCTAGGTATTACAGAGCCTGCTATCTTCGGGGTGAACTTGCGCTTCCGTAAACCATTCTTCCTTTCATTGATTGCTGGTGCAATCGGTGGTGGATTGGCTTCTATCCTTGGACTTGCTGGTACTGGTAATGGTATCACCATCATCCCTGGTACAATGCTTTATGTTGGTAACGGACAACTTCCACAATACCTTCTTATGGTAGCTGTATCATTTGCCCTTGGTTTTGCTCTTACTTACATGTTTGGTTACGAAGATGAAGTAGACGCAACTGCAGCTGCAAAACAAGCTGAAGTGGCTGAAGAAAAAGAAGAAGTTGCGCCAGCAGCTCTTCAAAATGAAACACTTGTAACTCCTATCGTCGGTGATGTTGTCGCTCTTGCTGATGTCAATGACCCAGTCTTCTCAAGTGGAGCTATGGGACAAGGTATCGCTGTGAAACCAAGCCAAGGCGTGGTCTATGCACCAGCTGATGCTGAAGTTTCAATTGCCTTTCCAACAGGGCACGCTTTTGGTTTGAAAACAAGAAATGGTGCTGAAGTTTTGATTCATGTTGGTATTGATACTGTATCTATGAACGGTGACGGTTTTGAAACAAAAGTTGCTCAAGGTAATAAGGTGAAAGCTGGCGATGTTCTTGGAACATTTGACTCAAACAAAATCGCTGCAGCTGGACTTGATGATACAACAATGGTTATCGTTACAAATACAGGTGACTACGCTTCAGTAGCTCCAGTCGCAACAGGTTCAGTTGCTAAGGGGGATGCTGTGATCGAAGTGAAAATCTAATCAATCCTCTCTAATGTGAAAACGAACAAATGACATGTTTGTTCGTTTTTATTAGATAGTAAGATTTACAGAGGAAAATCTAAAAAATAGAGACATTTAGACTTTCGAAGTATGCTATAATAAAGAAAATAAAAACAAGAGGTTTATCATGACAAAATTATATGGAAGCTTGGAAGCGGGCGGTACAAAGTTTGTCTGTGCTGTCGGTGATGAAAACTTTAACGTTGTAGAAAAAACACAATTTCCAACAACAACTCCAATCGAAACAATCGATAAAACCATTGAGTTCTTCTCAAAATTCGATAACCTTGCTGGTCTTGCAGTTGGTTCATTTGGGCCGATTGATATTGACAAAAACTCAAAAACTTATGGCTTTATCACGACGACTCCAAAACCAAACTGGGCAAATGTGGACTTGCTTGGTGCCCTTCGTCGCGCCCTAAACGTGCCAATGTACTTCACAACAGACGTAAACAGCTCTGCTTACGGTGAAATGGTTGCCCGTAACAATGCTGGTGGTCGTATCGAAAACTTGGTTTACTACACAATCGGTACAGGTATCGGTGCAGGCGTCATCCAACGTGGTGAGTTTATCGGTGGTGTGGGTCACCCTGAAATGGGTCATTATTATGTTGCTAGACACCCAATGGATATTGAAAAAGAGTTTAAGGGTGTTTGTCCTTTCCATAAGGGATGTCTAGAAGGTTATGCAGCTGGTCCAAGTTTGGAAGCTCGTACAGGTGTACGTGGGGAAACTATTGAACTCAACAACCCTGTTTGGGATGTTCAAGCCTACTATATCGCTCAAGCTGCGGTTAATGCGACAGTGACTTTCCGCCCAGACGTGATTGTCTTTGGTGGAGGGGTCATGGCTCAACAACATATGCTGGACCGTGTCCGTGAGAAATTTACATCTCTTCTTAATGGTTACCTACCAGTACCAGATGTGCGTGACTATATCGTGACGCCAGCAGTCGCAGGAAATGGTTCTGCCACACTTGGGAACTTTGTTCTTGCAAAAGAAGTTTCAAAATAAAGCACAAAATCCGCTTGGGAAACCAAACGGATTTTTTACGTGTCAAAGCATTTGCCAGAAAAAGTCAATAATATAGGTCAGACCGTAGGTATAAACCACGAGGGTAAAGGGTTTGGTCAGAATGATGATGGTCATGTAGCGCTTGAAACTCATCTTGGTCAGGGCAGCCAGCATACAGAGAAAGTCAGCTGGGCTAATGGGCCAAATCATCATAAAAATAAAGAAGCGGTCAAAACGATTGCCCTTATCTAGCCAGCCGATGTACTTGTCGTAGGTGCGCTTGCTGACGACAGACTGGACAAAGGCAGCTCCGTATAGGCGCACTAGATAAAAGATAATGGCACAGCCAATCACGATGCCGATATAGTTGTAGATAGTCCCGATGATGTGCCCGTAGATAAAGACCCCAGCCACCGAGGTCAAGGCCCCTGGAATGATAGGGACGACAGTCTGTAAAATCTGTAAAAAGATAAAGAGAGGTGGACCCCAGATGCCTGCCTGCTGGATAAAGGCAGAGAGGGTTTCCTTGGATTGTAAAATCCCAGCCTGATAAGCCCAAATACAGAAAATCAAACTCCCAACCCCACCGACAATCGATGAGATATTGATAACTCGCTGCAGAAGGGGAGAAACAGCTTTCATTTGTTTATCCTGTGACATGTAAACTCCTCATAGATAGTATATTTCTACTATACCATATTTTGGAGGAGAAAGGGGGAATGAGTCTTTTTTGATAAGGAATAGAAAGTAAATAGCCCTTCGAGACTTAGAATAGGTCTGTCAACTAAAGGTTATATGCATTCTAGGTTTCGAATAATCGCAATTCCATAAATTTAAAAGCATTCTAAGTTTCGAATAGCTTATCTGAGATAATTTTGAGGCATTCGCGCTTTCGAATAGTCATTTTCCCTAAAGTTTAGATGTATTCTGAAGCTAGAAAGACTAAAATCTAAAAGTAGTAAGAGTCTCTCTCTGATGGACGTAATTTATGGCTAGTATGAATCCTTTGAATTGTTAGTTAATTTTAATATTAATCAGTTCTGAAATAATTACTAAATATAGTTAGATGGTGAATTAATTATTGCTAAATTTCAAGTTCAAGTTAGTCATCCAGAAGTCTTCTCTGGGGGACTTGTAGTTCAAGCATTTTTTAGGATAGTTGTTAATCCACTTTTCGATGAATGCGACTTCCTTTGTAGTCGTTTTCTTAGTTCCCTGAGGTAACCATCTATGAATGAACTTGTTGTGATTTTTATTAGATCCTATAGTGGTGTGCATAATAGATATAATAGATTGAAACTAGAATAGTATACATCTACTTCTAAAACATTGTTAGAAATCAATTTGACTGTCCTGATCAATTTGTCCTGTTCTTATTTCATTTTACTATATAATCCTTAGAAAACATATCGGACAAGCGGTTGAATTCCGTTCCGTCCATTAGTAGATAAAGGATTACTCCTTCTTGAAATGACAGATGAACTTGTTTCTTATAAAAATGTTATCTGAAACTATTCGCTTTTTTCCAGAAGTTTTAGAGGAAGAAAACTTTATGAGGAAAAAGGAGTTACTCAAATAACAATTCAGGATTAAAAATAGACAGTTGAGGAGCGGAAGGTATAAATTAAGTTTGCTACTGTATAATGGATTTATCACTAATACTCTTCGAAAATCTCTTCAAACCACGTCAGCTTCGCCTTGCCGTAGATATAGTTACTGACTTCGTCAGTTCTATCCACAACCTCAAAACAGTGTTTTGAGCTGACTTCGTCAGTTTTATCTGCAACCTCAAAGCTGTACTTTGAGCAGCCTACGGCTAGCTTTCTAGTTTGCTCTTTGCTTTTCATTGAGTATAAAAGTGCTCCAGGCCATATTTTACACAGCAATAGTCTTCTAAAAATGGACAAAAAACATTGTAAAGACTATCAAAAAGGAGTATAATGAGTGCAAGAAATTTCGGAGGTGAAAGATGCTAGAAGTAAGAAGTCTAGAGAAAAGTTTTGGATCCAAGCAAGTTTTGTTTGGTATTGACTTTCAAGCGCGACCAGGTCGTATTTTGGGACTAGTCGGAAAAAATGGTGCTGGAAAAACAACGATTTTCCATAGTATTTTGAAATTCCTAGAATATCAGGGAGAAATCGGTCTGGATGGTCAGGATATTCGTCAGGAGACCTATGCTCGGATTGGTTATCTGCCTGAAGAACGCAGTCTCATGCCTAAATTGACAGTTCTTGAACAAGTTCGCTACTTGGCGACTCTAAAAGGCATGGATGCCAAAGAAGTCAAAGAAAAACTCCCTCAATGGATGAAGAGGTTGGAAGTGAAAGGAAAGCTGACAGATAAAATCAAGAGTCTGTCAAAAGGAAATCAGCAGAAGATTCAGCTCATTATTACTCTGATTCATGAACCAGACCTGATTATCTTGGATGAGCCTTTTAGTGGATTGGACCCAGTTAATACAGAATTGCTCAAACAAGTCATTTTTCAGGAAAAAGAGCGCGGAGCAACCATTATCTTTTCTGACCATGTCATGACCAATGTTGAGGAACTTTGTGACGATATTCTGATGATCCGAGATGGCCGTGTGGTCTTGCACGGACCAGTTCAGGATGTCCGCAATCAATACGGGAAAACGCGTCTCTTTGTTTCAAGTGAACGAAGCAAGGAAGAATTGGAAAATCTTCCTCATGTCAAACAGGTGAGCTTGACCAAACAAGGCAGTTGGAAATTGATTTTGGAGGATGAGAGCGCTGGAAGGGAACTCTTCCCAATCTTGACTCAAGGTCAATATATCGCAACATTTGACCAACAAGCGCCAACTATCGATGAAATCTTTAAACTAGAATCAGGAGTGGAAGTATGAGAAATATGTGGGTTGTAATCAAGGAAACCTATCTTCGACATGTCGAGTCATGGAGCTTCTTCTTTATGGTGATTTCGCCGTTCCTCTTTTTAGGAATCTCTGTAGGAATTGGGCATCTCCAAGGTTCTTCTATGGCTAAAAATAATAAAGTGGCAGTAGTGACAACAGTGCCATCTGTAGCAGAAGGACTGAAGAATGTAAATGGTGTTAACTTCGACTATAAAGATGAAGCAAGTGCCAAAGAAGCAATTAAAGAAGAAAAATTAAAAGGTTATTTGACCATTGATCAAGAAGATAGTGTTCTAAAGGCAGTTTATCATGGCGAAACATCGCTTGAAAATGGAATTAAATTTGAGGTTACAGGTATACTCAATGAACTGCAAAATCAGCTTAATCGTTCAACTGCTTCCTTGTCTCAAGAGCAGGAAAAACGCTTAGAGCAGACAATTCAATTCACAGAAAAGATTGATGAAGTCAAGGAAAATAAAAAGTTTATTCAAACAATTGCAGCAGGTGCCTTAGGATTCTTTCTTTATATGATTCTGATTACCTATGCGGGTGTAACAGCTCAGGAAGTTGCCAGTGAAAAAGGCACCAAAATTATGGAAGTCGTCTTTTCTAGCATAAGGGCAAGTCACTATTTCTATGCGCGGATGATGGCTCTGTTTCTAGTGATTTTAACGCATATTGGGATCTATGTTGTAGGTGGTCTGGCTGCCGTTTTGCTCTTTAAAGATTTGCCATTCTTGGCTCAGTCTGGTATTTTGGATCACTTGGGAGATGCTATCTCACTGAATACCTTGCTCTTTATTTTGATCAGTCTTTTCATGTACGTAGTCTTGGCAGCCTTCCTAGGATCTATGGTTTCTCGTCCTGAAGACTCAGGGAAAGCCTTGTCGCCTTTGATGATTTTGATTATGGGTGGTTTTTTTGGAGTGACAGCTCTAGGTGCAGCTGGTGACAATCTCCTCTTGAAGATTGGTTCTTATATTCCCTTTATTTCGACCTTCTTTATGCCGTTTCGAACGATTAATGGCTATGCGGAGGGAGCGGAAGCATGGATTTCACTTGCTATTACAGTGATTTTTGCGGTGGTAGCAACAGGATTTATCGGACGCATGTATGCTAGTCTCGTTCTTCAAACGGATGATTTAGGGATTTGGAAAACCTTTAAACGTGCCTTATCTTATAAATAGAAGAGCCTTGCGAAAGCGAGGTTTTTAAAGGTGAAAAGGGTGGAATCACGAACCTAATTATGTACACATTATGTAAACAGGTTGCTTGAAAACTCAATTGTATAGTGAACTGAATCTGGAATAGGATAATATTACTTCTAAAACATTCTTATAAATTGATTTGAATTCCAAAATCCCATCGTTCCGTTCTTATTTCATTTTGCGATATAGTGAAAGGAAATAAGTCAGCTCACAAAAAACGCATAATATCAAGGATTTTTAACACTTGATACTATGCGTTTTCTAATTTTAAAGACTTTTTGCCTGGTCTCTTTTGTTCTATGAGTATGTTACATATCTAGGTAAAAATTATTTAAAGCAAATTAACCTTATTTCTCAAGATGTAGTAGGTTCCGAGATAAAAGATAGCTATGAATATGAGTTCTTTAACAATGGCTATACCTGCTCCCATATAGAAATGGTCATTGAGTCCTACCAGTGAATTGACATAGAAATTGGAACTAAGATTGAAGAAAAGTTCAATAAATCCAATGACGATTTGGATACCAATGTAGGCTGCAACAGCGAGTGCTGTACGGTATTCATTGAAAAGCTGTCCAATGGAAATAGCCAGGTAGATGCAGAGGATTCCTGAAATGGTATTTAGTAGGAAGGATATACCTGTAAGAAAGATCTGAGGGAGATGTGTTTCTACAAATGTAATCACATAAGAAAGAGGAATCCATTCTGGAGCTGTTAAAGCCAGAATAATAACAGCACTTAGAGCCAATACAGCGGTGCTAATCAATGACCAGATAAAGGCACCGATTAGTTTGGCTGTGATGATATGGTGTTCAGAAACTGGCAAGGTCAAAGTCAGATAGCCTTGTCGGTCGTAGACACTACCTTTGAAGCGTTTAATAATCAAGAAAATGGTTGAAATCGCAAGTGTAAGCATCAAGCCACCAAAGACTGTAGCTAGAAAAAGTAGCATAGTAGCCTGACTTTCTTGGTAAGGTAGATTTTTAAAGCCTTGTGTCTGTATTCCGATGAGGGCAGAAAGGACTAGCACGGCTGCGTAGAGGGCTAAATACCACTTGTTAACATTTTTAAATTCGTAGTGAACTAAATTCCAAAACATAAATAATCTCCTTTGCTTAGGCCTTAAATTCCTGACGGAAGAGTTGGTCAATGGATTCACCTGACTCGTAGCGAATATCATCTACATTTCCTTGACGGACGACTTTTCCGTCTTTTAGGAAGACAATTTCATCCAAGATTGGCTCGATATCAGAAATCAAGTGGGTAGAAATCAAAACGGTAGAAGTTGGTGAGTAGTTGTTGATAATGGTATTGAGGATATAAGCACGGGCTGCTGGATCCACCCCACCAATGGGTTCATCCAAAACATAGAGACGAGCATCACGGCTCATAACCAAAATCAGTTGAACCTTTTCTTTGTTTCCTTTTGATAGTTTCTTGAGACGACTATTTTCATCAATGCCCAGGTCTGCAAGTAGATGATGGGCGCGTTCAAGATTGAAATCTTTATAGAAGGTCTTGAAGTAGGTTAGGGCTTCTTTGACCTTCATTTGCTCATTGAGATAGGTCGTATCAGGCAAATAAGCTACAACGGCCTTGGTTGCTGGGCTTGGGTCCATGTCGTTGATGAGGACACGTCCTTGATCTGGTTGTAAGAGGCCATTAATTAGTTTAATCAGGGTTGTTTTTCCTGAGCCGTTTGGCCCAAGAAGGCCGACAATTTTTCCAGCTGGAATGTCAAGAGAAACATTTTCAAGGGCTGGTGTTGCTCCATATGATTTGGATACATTTTCAAATACTAGTAATGACATAGGCTTAAACTCCTTTAATATAATCACTGACTACGCCTGGTAGTTCTTCTTTTTCATAGCCAAAATGGGTCATGGAGGAAACGAAGTGTTCCAATTCTTCTTCTGATAATTGTTTGCGTGACTGGGCGATTAGCTCCTTATCCTTAGTCACAAATCGTCCAGTTGTTCGCTTGCTGTAGACAAATCCTTCTCGTTCAAGGTCTGATAAGGCTCTTTGGATGGTATTGGGATTGACACCAGCCTCGCTAGCTAGCTCCCTCACGGTTGGAAGTTGTTGATTGGGTTCCAGTGTATGGGAAACAATCTGAAGCTTGATTTTCTCCATAATCTGTAAATAGATGGGTTTTTTGTTGTCAAATGTCCAGGACATCTTAGTCTCCTTTCTCTTATCCTTTTGTCTTAATTAAATAATACAACAAAACAAAAAACTTGTCAAGCGAAAAGAAGAATTGTTTTGGGAATCGCTTAAAAAATGGTATAATGAAAAGAAAACGATAAGGAGGGAAAGGATGCGTTGTCCAAAATGTGGGGCTACCAAGTCAAGTGTTATCGATAGTCGCCAAGCAGAAGAAGGGAACACCATTCGTAGAAGACGTGAGTGCGACGAATGCCAACACCGTTTTACAACCTACGAACGAGTAGAAGAAAGAACCTTAGTGGTTGTTAAAAAAGATGGTACACGGGAACAATTCTCCAGAGATAAAATCTTTAATGGGATTATCCGCTCAGCCCAGAAACGTCCTGTGTCAAGTGATGAAATCAACATGGTAGTCAATCGTATCGAACAGAAACTCCGTGGTCGAAATGAAAATGAAATTCAAAGTGAGGACATTGGTTCACTCGTCATGGAGGAGTTGGCTGAATTGGACGAGATTACCTATGTACGTTTTGCTAGTGTCTATCGTAGTTTTAAGGATGTCAGTGAGTTAGAGAGCTTGCTCCAACAAATCACCCAGTCCTCTAAAAAGAAAAAGGAAAGATAAATGAAGCCAATTGACCGTTTTTCTTATCTAAAGAATAATCGGGTGTCGCAAGATACCTCATCTCTGGTACAGTGCTACCTCCCGATTATCGGTCAGGAGGCACTGAGCCTTTATCTTTATACAATCAGTTTTTGGGATAATGGTAGAAAGGAATATCTTTTTTCAAGTATCCTCAATCATCTCAACTTTGGGATGGATAGACTGATAAAATCATTGAAAATCTTATCTGCTTTTAATCTCTTGACCCTCTATCAAAAGGGGGATGTTTATCAGCTAGCCCTCCATGCTCCTCTATCTAGTCAAGACTTCTTGGAGCATCCTGTTTATCGCAGACTCTTAGAGAAAAAGATTGGCGACTCTGCTGTAGAGGATTTGAAAGTTGAAAGTGCTGATGGTGAAGAAATACCTGTCTCACTCAATCAAGTCTTTCCAGAATTGGCAGAACTAGGCAGTCAAGAAGACCTTGGTCTCAAGAAGAAAGTGGCCAATGATTTTGACTTGGAACATTTTCGCCAGCTGATGGCTCGAGATGGACTTCGTTTTGCGGATGAGCAGTCCGATGTCTTAAACCTCTTTGCTATTGCCGAGGAGAAGAAATGGACTTGGTTTGAAACCTATCAATTGGCCAAGTCAACAGCTGTTTCTCAGGTTATTTCAACCAAACGCATGCGTGAAAAAATTGCTCAAAAACCAGTTTCCTCTGACTTTAGTCTTAAGGAAACAACCATTATCAAAGAAGCCAAAAGTAAAACTGCCCTGCAGTTCTTGGCAGAAATCAAGCAAACACGCAAGGGAACCATTACCCAAACAGAAAGAGAACTCTTGCAACAGATGGCTGGCTTGGGCTTGCTGGACGAAGTCATCAATATCATTCTTTTATTGACCTTTAATAAGGTCGATTCGGCAAATATCAATGAGAAATATGCCATGAAGGTAGCCAATGACTATGCCTATCAAAAGATTCATTCGGCAGAAAAGGCAGTCTTGCGCATCCGTGAGCGAGGACAGAAAGCAAAAACACAAAAACAGAATCAGACTGCCCCAGTAAAAACCAATGTTCCTAAATGGAGTAATCCTGAATATAAGAATGAAACCAGCGAGGAAACTCGTCTGGAACTAGAACGTAAGAAGCAAGAACTATTAGCTCGATTAGAAAAAGGAGGAGATTAGATGGAAAGTGTCGGAGACGTACTCAAACGTCAACCCAGCCGTTTTTATTATCAAGATTTGGTCCAGAAAATCATGAAGGACCCTGATGTTGCGGCTTTTATCCAGCAAGAATCCTTGACTCCAGAGGCATTAAATCGCAGTATCTCCAAGTTTAATCAGTACATCACCGAGCGTGACAAGTTTCTCCGTGGGGATACGGATTATATTGCCAAAGGCTACAAGCCGATTTTGGTTAAGAATCATGGCTATGCAGATGTTTCATATGAAGAAACTCCTGAGCTAATCGCGGCTGAAAAAGAAGCGGCTATTAAGAACCGTCTCAAGTTAATCAATCTACCAGCCAGTCTCAAGAAAGCTAGTTTGGCTCAAGTTGACTTGGATGATTTGGGGCGCTTACCAGTTTTTGAAAAGCTACTAGCCTTCGTGGAGCAATATCCAGCTATTCGAAAAGGTCTTTACTTATATGGAGACTTTGGTGTGGGTAAAAGTTTCATGGTGGCTGCCTTAGCTCATGATTTATCAGAAAAACGTGGTGTTTCATCAACTCTCCTCCACTATCCTAGCTTTGTCATTGATGTCAAAAATGCTATCGGTGATGGCAATGTTAAGACCTTGGTGGATGAGATTAAGCTGTCTGAGGTCCTGATTTTAGATGATATTGGCGCCGAGCAATCCACCGCTTGGGTGCGTGATGAAATCCTGCAGGTCATTCTCCAATATCGGATGCAGGAAAATTTACCGACCTTTTTCACATCCAACTTCAACTTTGAAGATTTGGAGAAGCATTTTGCGAAAGTGAAACATGGAAATGACGAAACCTGGGAAGCCAGACGGGTCATGGAACGCATCCGTTATTTGGCTGAGGAGACTCGTTTAGAAGGAGTAAACCGTCGATGACAGAAACCATTAAATTGATGAAGGCTCATACTTCAGTGCGCAGGTTTAAAGAGCAAGAGATTCCCCAAGTAGACTTAAATGAGATTTTGACAGCAGCCCAGATGGCATCATCTTGGAAGAATTTCCAATCCTACTCTGTGATTGTGGTACGAAGTCAAGAGAAGAAAGATGCCTTGTATGAATTGGTACCTCAAGAAGCCATTCGCCAGTCTGCTGTTTTCCTTCTCTTTGTCGGAGATTTGAACCGAGCAGAAAAGGGAGCCCGACTTCATACCGACACCTTCCAACCCCAAGGTGTGGAAGGTCTCTTGATTAGTTCGGTCGATGCAGCTCTTGCTGGACAAAACGCCTTGTTGGCAGCTGAAAGCTTGGGCTATGGTGGTGTGATTATCGGTTTGGTTCGATACAAGTCTGAAGAAGTGGCAGAGCTCTTTAACCTACCTGACTACACCTATTCTGTCTTTGGGATGGCACTGGGTGTGCCAAATCAACATCATGATGTGAAACCGAGACTGCCACTAGAGAATGTTGTCTTTGAGGAAGAATACCAAGAACAGTCAACTGAGGCAATCCAAGCTTATGACCGTGTTCAGGCTGACTATGCTGGGGCGCGTGCGACCACAAGCTGGAGTCAGCGCCTAGCAGAACAGTTTGGTCAAGCTGAACCAAGCTCAACTAGAAAAAATCTTGAACAGAAGAAATTATTGTAGAAAGTGAGAAATTATGGCCCTACCAACTATTGCCATTGTAGGACGTCCCAATGTTGGGAAATCAACCCTATTTAATCGGATCGCTGGTGAGCGAATCTCCATTGTAGAAGATGTCGAAGGAGTGACACGTGACCGTATTTATGCAACGGGTGAGTGGCTCAATCGTTCTTTTAGCATGATTGATACAGGAGGAATTGATGATGTCGATGCTCCTTTCATGGAACAAATCAAGCACCAGGCAGAAATTGCCATGGAAGAAGCAGATGTTATCGTCTTTGTCGTGTCCGGTAAGGAAGGAATTACCGATGCAGACGAATACGTAGCCCGTAAGCTTTATAAGACCCACAAACCAGTTATCCTCGCAGTTAACAAGGTAGACAACCCTGAGATGCGAAATGATATCTATGATTTCTATGCCCTCGGTTTGGGTGAACCACTGCCTATCTCATCTGTCCATGGTATCGGTACAGGGGATGTACTAGATGCGATTGTGGAAAACCTTCCAAATGAATATGAAGAAGAAAATCCAGATGTCATTAAGTTTAGCCTGATTGGTCGTCCAAACGTTGGAAAATCAAGCTTGATCAATGCTATCTTGGGCGAAGACCGTGTTATTGCTAGTCCTGTTGCTGGAACAACTCGTGATGCCATTGATACCCACTTTACAGATACAGATGATCAAGAGTTTACCATGATTGATACGGCTGGTATGCGTAAGTCTGGTAAGGTTTATGAAAATACTGAGAAATACTCTGTTATGCGTGCCATGCGTGCTATTGACCGTTCAGATGTGGTCTTGATGGTCATCAATGCGGAAGAAGGCATTCGTGAGTACGACAAGCGTATCGCAGGATTTGCCCATGAAGCTGGTAAAGGGATGATTATCGTGGTCAACAAGTGGGATACGCTTGAAAAAGATAATCACACTATGAAAAACTGGGAAGAAGATATCCGTGAGCAGTTCCAATACCTGCCTTACGCACCGATTATCTTTGTATCCGCTTTGACCAAGCAACGTCTCCACAAACTTCCTGAGATGATTAAGCAAATCAGCGAAAGTCAAAATACACGTATTCCATCAGCTGTCTTGAACGATGTCATCATGGATGCCATTGCCATCAACCCAACACCGACAGACAAAGGAAAACGTCTCAAGATTTTCTATGCGACCCAAGTGGCAACCAAACCACCAACCTTTGTCATCTTTGTCAATGAAGAAGAACTCATGCACTTTTCTTACCTGCGTTTCTTGGAAAATCAAATCCGCAAGGCCTTTGTTTTTGAGGGAACACCGATTCATCTCATCGCAAGAAAACGCAAATAAAAAAGTAGAATCTGGAATGACAGTTCCGGATTTTTTTGATATAATAAAATAATAGAAAACGCTATCAAAAGAAGGAGGGTGATGTCGGTGATGGAACATTTGTTTAAATTCTTACTTTTAGCACCGTACTTTTATTTTGATAACTGGATTGAGAAGGCCAACAGAAATAGTAAGTTTTTTCCAATTTTTTATTATTTTTACTGGTTTTACATCCCCTTCTATTCTCTTTTTAGCCTTGCTTGGACAGTTGTTTCAGTTCTGTTTTTCAATACCGTCTTGAGAAATGTGACAGATATCAAGTTATGGGGCATTTGGTTTCTTTTTATTCTGCTAGCTATTGGTATGAATTGGTTAACTTATTCCTGTTTCAAAGAAATGTTTCGCTTGAGACAGGAACTAGGGAAGTCTAAGGGTGGAAGGCATTGATTTATATCGGTTTCTATTTGTAGGAGGTGGCTTATGGTACCTCTAAAATCATTTATTACACGCTATTCCAAGGTTTATATTGGTAATAACATTTAATAGAACGAAACTAAAGAAAACAATTTAAAAAAGGAGGCTTGTGATGGAACACTTGTTTAAAATGATAATCTTATTACCCTGTTTTTACTTTTTCAGCTGGATTGACAAGGATAATAGAGAAAGTAAATTTTTCCCAATTTTTTACTATTTTTACTGGATTTACATCACCCTCTATGCTCTTTTTAGCCTTGCTTGGACAGTTTTTTCAGTTCTGTTTTTCAATATCGTCTTGAGAAATTTGACAGATATCAAGTTATGGGGTATTTGGCTATTATTACTACTTATCGCTTTTGCTAGTGACTGGTTAGACTATATCTGTTTCAAAAAAATGCTTGACTTGAGACGGGAACTAGGGAAGTCTAAAGGTGTGCATAAAGGAAGGTGTAGGAACTAAAAAATGACTGTATCTATGATTTGTTTATGGAGCTATAGATACAGTCATTTTTATTTTGATTATGAAACTTGAGAGAAATATTCATCTTGTATAGTGGATTGAATATGGAATAATACAATACAACTTATAAAACATTGGTATAAAATGCTTTAGATCCCCTAATTGATTCGTTCACATTCTATTACAATCTACTATAATAAAATGATGAGAGTTATTACAAATTATAGGTTTGAAAAATCATTAATTTCTTTTTCGAGTATTTTAACTAATGCCTCTTCTTTGGTTAGTCGTAATAAAGTTATTCCTTTATCAATCAAATCGGAGTTATGTTGTAGTATTCCCAAGCGTACTTGAGAGAATCCAAGAATATCGTATATTTTTAATTCTTCTGCTAATACCAAAAGTTGTAGGGTGATTGTTTCACATTCTTTGAATAAATGATGTTGAAAATATACAGTGGAGAGATTGGCTAAAAAAGATGATAAAAATACTTTTGTTTCTCGGAAGTATTTATATTTCTCGATGGTTTTCATAATTCTATCAATAAGAAGGGGAAGATTTTCAGAAGGAAAGAAAAAGAGAATGGTTCCAAGCAATTTCAAATCACTAATGTACCATGTATCCATAGGTTCAAGATAGTCCCAAATTTCTTCAGACAAATCTTTCAAGACGTGGTTGTTTTTGAATCCTTTAGTTCGTAACTCTGTGACAATTTTTGTATGACGATAGATATTTTGAATAGGAACATCGTGATGTGTCTTAAGATATTTTTGACATTTCTCAGTGAGTTCAACCATTTTTCTAGTATCTTGAAAAGTAGACGGATTTTGGCTCTCTACAATAATATCTCGCCTTTTACTAGGATGGTATTCGTTGCATATATACTTGAATTCTGCCAAGCTCATATCAATTTGTTCAAGAAGAAATACCATGTTTTCAAAACTGGGAATAACTTTACCGTGTTCAATATTTGTTAGAGTTGTCCGATGTATGACTTGTCCACATACATCTTGTTGGGTCAATCCTTTTGACTTTCGAATTTCTTTAAAAATCTGTCCATAATCCCATCTCATATTGTTCCTCCTAGGTAAATGTGAATATTTTCTACATTTATAAAAAACGTAGAAAAAGGTGGTATTATTATATCAAAAAGGAGGGAAAAAGTCATGGGCTTTAAAAAATATTTGAAGAATTTACCGAAAAACTCTGGATTTTTGATTTGGAGTTGGATTCAACTTATCTGGTTTGAAACATGGTTTTGGGGATAAAGAAATTAGAGTCTATACATAATAAGTAAAGGAGGAATTTGTATGATATACCATCGTTTAGAATAAGTCTATATTTAAAATAGAAGTTATAAGGAATCTTCTTGAATAAAAAATGAAAACTAAGAAATTATTGAAAATGGTTATTCCTGTTTTAATGATAAGTGCTGTTGGAACTACTTTCGTAGAAGCAAATCAGATAGGTGCTTTTAGTAATTTTGTTATTACTACCAGTTATAAGAGAACAGGTTATTTGACTAAAGAAAATGAAGGTGCGGAATATATCATGAACTTAAATCCTTGTAGAAATTTACATCCCATGACTGTTAAGCATCGTATAGTAAATTCTAATGGAGAAGCTCGTAGTGGAGAATCGTTAACAACCTGTGGTACTCGTTCAACTCATGGTAATTGGGCAACGGTTGGCTATGTTTATGCAGCAGATATGGCAAGACAAAATTGGTGGGATTTATCAGCTGCCATTTCAGGTAGTTGGTCACCAAATTAATTCGTAAAGTAGGTATAATTTATGAAGATTCCTCTCTTAACTTTTGCAAGGCATAAATTTGTTTATGTCTTGCTTACTTTGCTTTTTCTTGCTTTGGTTTATCGTGATGTTTTGATGACTTATTTCTTTTTTGATATTCATGCGCCCGATCTAGCTAAATTCGATGGACAAGCAATTAAAAATGACTTATTAAAATCAGCATTAGATTTTCGTATTCTCCAGTTCAATCTAGGTTTTTATCAATCATTTATTATTCCAATCATCATTGTTTTGCTAGGTTTTCAATATATTGAGCTGAAAAATAAAGTTTTACGATTGAGTATTGGAAGAGAAGTGAGCTATCAAGGGTTAAAAAGAAAGTTGACTTTGCAAGTTGCAAGTATCCCTTGTTTGATATATTTAGTGACTGTGCTGATAATTGCAATTATAACCTATTTCCTTGGGACTTTTTCTCCTCTTGGATGGAATTCTCTATTTTCTGATGGAAGTGGTTTACAAAGACTCCTAGATGGAGAGATAAAAAGCTATTTGTTCTTTACTTGTGTCCTACTAATCGGTATTTTCATCAATGCAATCTATTTTTTACAAATAGTTGATTATATGGGGAATGTGACTCGTTCGGCAATCACCTATTTGATGTTTCTTTGGCTTGGTTCTATGCTGCTCTATAGTGCCTTGCCTTACTATATGGTTCCTATGACGAGTTTGATGCAAGCTAGCTATGGGGATGTAAGTTTGATGAAACTCTTTACTCCTTATATCCTTTATATTGTCCCTTATATGGTGCTTGAAAAATATGAAGATAATGTTTAAGAATTTTAACAATATTTTGCTAAAGAGAAAGATTGTTTTACTACTTCGTATAGTTCTGATGATGATTTTGATAAACTATCTATTGTCAACAGCGGTTCAAAAGCAGGATGCTGTTATCTTTTTCAAGAGAGAATTGATTTCAATTTTTTCCTATAATGACTATTCTGAAGTGAATTTAGAAATCCCCAAACTCTTGTTAAACCTTTCGCTTTTCATGGTAGGATGGCTCTCTGTCATTTTACTTGAAAGTGATTTGGCAGACCATTACCATCACTTGATTCGCTATCAATCAAGCTCCTTTTTCGATTATACAAGGAAACGATTGGTTGTCATTTCTAAATTTTTTACTCAAGATTTGTTTGTCTGGTTTCTTGGTTTACTTCCTCTAGGAATTCATTTCAAAACAGTCGCACTTTTCTTTTTACTTGCTCAGTTAATGATGTTGTACTTACTACTGTCTTATCTGATAGCACTGATTAGTGCGGGCGCTGGTTTTTCCTTTTTTCTCTATTTTTTAGCATTTGTGGGACAAGAATGGATGATGGATCATATTGTAACAGTGTATTTACTACTCTTAAGTTTATTAGTTATGTTGATTGTTAGTCGCTTGGAAGAGAAATTTAAGAAAGGATAAACGATGAGACTTGAAATTATAAATGGACAGAAAATTTATGGGAAAAGACCTATTTTAAATCAGTTGAATTTGGTGTTTCAATCAGGAAAAATTTATGGACTTAAAGGTGATAATGGATCTGGCAAGACGGTTCTTTTAAAGATACTTGCTGGTTATATTAAGCTTGACAAAGGAAAAGTTCTTCAAGATGGTAAAGTTTACGGGGTAAAAAATCATTATATTCAGGATGCAGGAATTTTAATTGAAAAAGTCGAGTTTTTATCTCATTTATCCCTGAGAGAAAATTTGGAACTGTTAAGGTATTTTTCATCTAAAGTTACGGAAAAAAGAATTGCCTATTGGATTCAATACTATGATTTACAGGAATTTGAAGACATTGAATACCGTCATTTATCCTTAGGAACAAAGCAAAAAATGGCCTTGATTCAAGCCTTTATTTCCTCTCCTTCTATACTCTTTCTCGATGAACCTATGAATGCTTTGGATGAGAAGAGTGTGAGGTTAACCAAACAGGTCATTTTATCTTACCTGAAAAAAGAAAATGGTCTGGTTATCCTGACGTCGCACATATCGGAAGATATTTCAGACCTTTGTACAGATGTATTAGTTGTCGAAAATGGACATATACAAATGTAAAGGATATACAATCCTAGGAGATGGCTTATGGCACATCTAAAATCATTTATTACACGCTATTCCAAGGTTTATATTGGTTTAGTTCTGCTGATCTGGCTGTCTTTCTTCTTTATCCCTTGGGATAAACCACTTCTGGGGATAAGGATTGACATCTTCATCATACAGAAAATCTTGCTAGCTTTTGGAATTCTGTCCATTCTCATGGCCTTGCTGTCCAAGAAAGTCAGTCTCTTTGTTTTTGGACTGATTTGCTGTCTTTCTCTTTGGATTAACTTATTTATCACATTTGCCATTTTGCCGATTTTTGGCAATTAAACAGTCATAAAAGTCGGAGAGGTTAGCTTGAAAACTAACCTCTTTTTCCTTTTCAAAATGGGGATTCTTCCTTGAAAATAATCAGTAATTGTGCTAAAATTAAAGGAACATTCTAAAATATTCGGAATTTAAAGTAAGGAAAAACATGGCTAATATTTTAAAAACAATTATCGAAAATGATAAAGGAGAAATCCGTCGTCTGGAAAAGATGGCTGACAAGGTTTTCAAATACGAAGACCAAATGGCTGCTTTGACTGACGACCAACTAAAAGCAAAAACAGTTGAATTTAAGGAACGTTATCAAAATGGAGAATCACTGGATTCATTGCTTTACGAAGCATTTGCGGTTGTCCGTGAAGGTGCCAAACGTGTCCTAGGTCTCTTCCCTTATAAGGTTCAGGTCATGGGGGGGATTGTTCTTCACCATGGTGACGTGCCAGAGATGCGTACAGGGGAAGGGAAAACCTTGACTGCGACCATGCCGGTATACCTCAATGCCCTTTCAGGTAAAGGGGTTCACGTAGTTACGGTTAATGAATACCTGTCAGAACGTGACGCGACTGAGATGGGTGAATTGTACTCTTGGCTTGGTTTGTCAGTAGGGATTAACTTGGCTACCAAATCTCCAATGGAGAAAAAAGAAGCCTATGAGTGTGATATTACTTACTCAACTAACTCAGAAATCGGATTTGACTACCTTCGTGACAACATGGTCGTTCGCGCCGAAAACATGGTACAACGTCCGCTTAACTATGCCTTGGTCGATGAGGTTGACTCTATCTTGATTGACGAGGCTCGTACACCTTTGATTGTATCAGGTGCCAATGCGGTTGAAACCAGTCAGTTGTATCACATGGCAGACCACTATGTAAAATCTTTGAACAAAGATGACTACATCATCGATGTGCAGTCTAAGACTATTGGTTTGTCTGATTCAGGGATTGACAGGGCTGAAAGCTACTTCAAACTTGAAAACCTCTATGACATCGAAAACGTGGCTTTGACTCACTTTATCGATAACGCCCTTCGTGCCAACTACATCATGCTTCTCGATATTGACTATGTGGTGAGCGAAGAGCAAGAAATCTTGATTGTCGACCAATTTACAGGTCGTACCATGGAAGGTCGTCGTTATTCTGATGGATTGCACCAAGCTATTGAAGCCAAAGAAGGTGTGCCAATCCAGGATGAAACCAAGACATCTGCCTCAATCACGTACCAAAACCTTTTCCGTATGTACAAGAAATTGTCTGGTATGACGGGTACAGGTAAGACTGAGGAAGAAGAATTCCGTGAAATCTACAACATTCGTGTTATTCCAATCCCAACAAACCGTCCTGTTCAACGTATTGACCACTCAGACCTTCTTTATGCAAGTATAGAATCTAAGTTTAAAGCGGTTGTCGAAGACGTTAAGGCTCGTTACCAAAAGGGTCAACCTGTCTTGGTTGGTACAGTAGCGGTTGAAACTAGTGACTACATTTCTAAGAAATTGGTTGCAGCTGGTGTTCCTCACGAAGTCTTGAATGCCAAAAACCACTATAGAGAAGCCCAAATCATCATGAATGCTGGTCAACGTGGTGCCGTTACCATCGCAACCAACATGGCGGGTCGTGGTACCGACATCAAGCTTGGTGAAGGTGTTCGTGAACTTGGAGGACTTTGTGTTATTGGTACAGAACGTCATGAAAGTCGTCGTATCGATAACCAGCTTCGTGGACGTTCAGGTCGTCAAGGAGATCCAGGTGAGTCACAATTCTACCTATCTCTTGAAGATGATTTGATGAAACGTTTTGGTTCTGAACGCTTGAAGGGAATCTTTGAACGTTTGAACATGTCTGAAGAGGCGATTGAGTCTCGCATGTTGACGCGTCAGGTTGAAGCAGCTCAGAAACGTGTCGAAGGAAATAACTACGATACCCGTAAACAAGTCCTTCAATACGATGATGTCATGCGTGAACAACGTGAGATTATCTATGCTCAACGTTACGATGTCATCACTGCAGATCGTGACTTGGCACCTGAAATTCAGGCTATGATCAAACGCACGATTGAACGTGTCGTTGATGGTCATGCGCGTGCCAAACAAGATGAAAAACTAGAGGCAATTTTGAACTTTGCTAAGTACAATTTGCTTCCTGAAGATTCTATTACGATGGAAGACTTGTCAGGCTTGTCTGATAAGGCCATCAAGGAAGAGCTTTTCCAACGTGCCTTGAAGGTTTACGATAGTCAGGTTTCAAAACTACGCGATGAAGAAGCAGTTAAAGAATTCCAAAAAGTTTTGATTCTACGAGTGGTGGATAACAAGTGGACAGATCATATCGATGCCCTTGATCAATTGCGTAACGCGGTTGGACTTCGTGGCTATGCTCAGAACAACCCTGTTGTTGAGTATCAGGCAGAAGGTTTCCGTATGTTTAATGATATGATTGGTTCGATTGAGTTTGATGTGACACGCTTGATGATGAAAGCACAAATTCATGAACAAGAAAGACCACAGGCAGAACGTCATATCAGTACAACAGCGACTCGCAATATCGCTGCTCACCAAGCAAGTATGCCAGAAGATTTGGATTTGAGCCAGATTGGACGCAATGAACTTTGCCCATGTGGTTCTGGTAAGAAATTTAAAAACTGTCACGGTAAAAGACAATAAAATGAGATAGTTTAGAGGCGGATATCTTGTGAAAAGTAAATTTTTACTGGGTATCCGTTTGCTTTATAAGGAGATGAGTTATGGTATTTACAGCAAAAAGCTCTAAAATAAATATAGAAGAAGTTCGTGCCTTGTCAAAATTAGAAGGTCAGGCTTTGGAGAGGAAATCACAGCGCGATCAAGAGCTAGAAGCCATTATACGTGGAGAAGATCAGCGAATTCTCTTGGTAATCGGGCCATGCTCATCTGACAACGAAGAAGCTGTCCTTGAATACGCTAAGCGTTTGGCAGTCCTACAAGAAGAAGTGGCAGATCGTATCTTTATGGTTATGCGTGTTTATACTGCCAAACCCCGTACCAACGGAGATGGCTATAAGGGCTTGATTCACCAGCCTAACGCGACAGAAGCGCCTAGTCTTATCAATGGAATCAAAGCCGTTCGCCATCTTCACTATCGTGTCATCACAGAAACAGGGATGACAACTGCTGATGAAATGCTTTATCCTGAAAACCTTCCGCTTGTAGATGATTTGATTTCTTACATGGCAGTTGGTGCCCGTTCAGTTGAAGACCAGCAACACCGCTTTGTGGCAAGTGGGGCAGGATTTTCTACTGGTTTTAAAAATCCAACCTCTGGAAATCTCAATGTCATGTTTAATGGGATTTATGCTGCTCAAAACAAACAAAGTTTCCTTTTCTTAGGAAAAGAAGTAGAAACAACTGGGAACCCGCTTTCACACGCTATTCTTCGTGGTGCTCTTAATGAGTATGGAAAAAATATTCCCAACTACTATTATGACAATTTAATTGATACCATTGCCCAGTATGAGAAAATGGGCTTGGAAAATCCTTTTATCATCATTGATACCAATCATGACAATTCTGGTAAGCAGTATATTGAACAGATCCGAATTGTCCGCCAGACCTTGATTAACCGTGCTTGGAATGAAAAAATTAAGCAGTTCGTTCGTGGTTTTATGATTGAGTCTTATCTGGAAGATGGTCGACAAAATGAGCCAGAAGTATTTGGTAAGTCTATCACAGACCCTTGCCTGGGTTGGGATAACACAGAAGCTCTTGTCAGAGAAATTTACAAAACGTTAGGAGAATAAGATGGCATTTATTGAAAAAGGTCAAGAAATCGATATGGAAGTCATCAAGGCTGAAACCCAATTGTCTGCGGAAGTCTTGAGACTCAAGGAAAGCCGTGACAGGGAATTGGCAGATATTATTTCAGGGGAAGATGACCGTATTCTCTTGGTGATTGGTCCTTGCTCTTCTGATAATGAAGAGGCGGTCTTGGAATATGCTCGCCGTTTATCCGCCTTGCAAAAGAAGGTAGCGGATAAGATTTTCATGGTCATGCGCGTGTATACTGCTAAGCCTCGTACCAATGGAGACGGCTATAAAGGATTGGTTCACCAGCCAGATACTTCTAAGGCTCCAAGCCTGATTAACGGCTTGCAGGCTGTGCGCCAGTTGCACTACCGCGTGATTACAGAGACTGGTTTAACAACGGCAGATGAGATGCTTTATCCGTCAAATCTGATCTTGGTGGATGACTTGGTCAGCTACCATGCTGTTGGAGCTCGTTCTGTGGAAGACCAAGAGCACCGCTTTGTGGCTTCTGGGATTGATGCACCAGTAGGGATGAAAAATCCAACCTCAGGAAATTTGGGTGTTATGTTTAACGCCATCTATGCTGCTCAAAACAAGCAAACCTTCCTTTATCATGGGCAGGAAGTTGAGACATCAGGTAATCCTTTGGCCCATGTTATCCTCCGTGGAGCAGTCAACGAGTATGGCAATTATATGCCGAATTACTACTATGAAAACCTACTCCAAGCCATTGAACGCTATGAAACCATGGGACTTGAAAATCCTTTTATCCTCATTGACACCAACCATGATAACTCAGGCAAGCAATATATGGAGCAGATTCGAATTGTTCGCCAGACCTTGCAGAATCGTGATTGGAATGAGAAAATTAAAAAGACGGTTCGAGGATTTATGATTGAATCTTACCTAGCAGATGGTCGTCAAAACCAACCAGAGATCTTTGGTTGCTCTATTACTGACCCTTGCCTAGGTTGGGAAAATACAGAGGCCTTGGTAGAAGAGATTTATGTTACCTTGACAAAATAAGTGAAAAGGATGGAGTTGGGGAATCTCAACTCCTTTTGATGAAAATGATAGTTGGACACGGAATTGACATCGAAGAATTGGCTTCGATAGAAAGCGCAGTTACACGACATGAAGGATTTGCTAAGCGTGTACTGACTGCTCAGGAAATGGAGCGCTTCACCAGTCTCAAAGGACGCAGGCAAATAGAATATTTAGCTGGTCGCTGGTCGGCTAAGGAGGCCTTTTCCAAGGCTATGGGAACGGGCATTAGCAAGCTCGGTTTTCAGGATTTGGAAGTATTGAACAATGAACGTGGGGCGCCTTATTTTAGTCAGGCACCATTTTCAGGAAAGATTTGGCTGTCTATCAGCCACACCGATCAGTTTGTGACAGCCAGTGTCATTTTGGAGGAAAATCATGAAAGCTAGTCCACATAGACCAACCAAGGTTCTGATTCATCTGGGAGCTATTCGACAAAATATTCAGCAAATGGGGACTCATATCCCTCAAGGAACGCTCAAGTGGGCTGTGGTCAAGGCCAATGCTTATGGTCATGGAGCTGTTGCCGTTGCCAAGGCAATTCAAGATGATGTTGATGGCTTTTGCGTTTCCAATATCGATGAAGCCATTGAACTCAGACAAGCTGGACTCAGCAAGCCAATCCTCATTTTAGGAGTTTCTGAAATCGAAGCTGTTGCTCTAGCTAAAGAATATGACTTCACCTTGACAGTGGCTGGACTGGAGTGGATTCAAGCACTCTTAGATAAGGAAGTGGACCTAACTGGATTGACAGTCCACCTCAAGATTGATTCAGGGATGGGACGGATTGGTTTTAGAGAGGCAAGTGAGGTTGAGCAGGCTCAAGATTTGCTCCAACAACACGGTGTTTGTGTTGAAGGAATCTTTACCCACTTTGCTACTGCTGATGAGGAATCAGATGACTATTTTAATGCCCAGTTAGAACGGTTTAAAACTATTTTAGCTAGTATGAAGGAAGTTCCAGAGCTGGTTCATGCTAGCAATTCTGCAACGACTCTTTGGCATGTAGAGACTATTTTCAATGCGGTTCGTATGGGAGATGCCATGTATGGCCTCAATCCAAGTGGAGCGGTCTTGGATTTGCCTTATGATTTGATACCGGCCTTGACCTTGGAGTCTGCTCTGGTTCATGTCAAGACAGTTCCAGCTGGAGCTTGCATGGGCTATGGAGCAACTTATCAAGCGGATAGCGAGCAAGTCATCGCGACCGTACCAATCGGGTATGCAGATGGATGGACAAGAGACATGCAAAATTTCTCTGTCTTGGTAGATGGCCAAGCTTGCCCAATTGTCGGCAGGGTTTCGATGGACCAAATCACTATTCGATTGCCTAAGCCTTACCCACTCGGAACCAAGGTAACCTTGATTGGCTCCAATGGGGATAAGGAAATCACTGCAACTCAGGTAGCGACCTACCGCGTAACCATTAACTATGAGGTGGTTTGCCTCCTCAGCGACCGTATTCCGAGAGAATATTATTAGAAAAGAAAGGAGTGGAGCATGAATCTACATCAACCCTTGCATGTCTTGCCTGGTGTGGGACCAAAGTCAGCAGAAAAATATGCCAAACTAGGAATTGAAAACTTGCAAGATCTCTTGCTCTACTTTCCTTTCCGTTATGAAGACTTCAAAACCAAGCAGGTGCTGGAGCTGGAAGACGGTGAGAAGGCAGTTCTTTCTGGTCAGGTAGTGACTCCTGCTAGTGTCCAGTATTATGGTTTCAAGCGCAATCGCCTGCGTTTTAGTCTCAAGCAGGGAGAGGTCGTTTTTGCGGTGAATTTCTTTAACCAGCCCTATCTGGCTGATAAAATAGAGTTGGGAGCAACCCTTGCTGTCTTTGGAAAATGGGACCGCGCTAAGGCTAGTCTGACTGGGATGAAGGTTCTGGCTCAGGTAGAAGATGACCTCCAGCCTGTCTATCGTCTGGCTCAGGGAATCAGTCAGGCCAGTCTGGTTAAGGTCATCAAGACGGCTTTTGATCAGGGACTGGACCTCTTGATAGAAGAAAATCTGCCCCAGTCTTTACTAGACAAATACAAACTCATGTCCCGTTGTCAGGCAGTCCGAGCTATGCATTTTCCAAAGGATTTGGCAGAATACAAGCAGGCTCTTCGCCGTATAAAGTTTGAGGAACTCTTTTATTTCCAAATGCAGCTGCAGACGCTCAAGTCTGAAAATAGAATTCAGGGAAGTGGTCTGGTTCTGAATTGGTCTCAGGAAAAAGTGACAGCAGTTAAAGCAAGTCTTCCTTTTGCCCTGACCCAAGCTCAGGAAAAGAGTTTGCAGGAAATTTTAACTGATATGAAGTCCGACCACCACATGAATCGTCTCCTACAAGGGGATGTGGGGAGTGGAAAAACGGTAGTCGCTGGCTTGGCCATGTTTGCGGCAGTGACAGCAGGTTATCAGGCTGCCCTAATGGTACCAACAGAAATCCTCGCAGAGCAACACTTTGAGAGTTTACAGAACCTTTTTCCCAATTTGAAACTGGCTCTCTTGACAGGTTCCTTGAAAGCTGCAGAAAAGAGAGAAGTCTTGGAGACCATTGCCAAGGGTGAGGCTGATTTGATTATAGGAACTCACGCTCTGATACAAGATGGGGTGGAGTATGCTCGTCTTGGTTTGATTATTATCGATGAGCAGCACCGTTTTGGTGTAGGGCAAAGGCGTATTTTACGGGAAAAAGGTGACAATCCAGATGTCCTCATGATGACGGCGACTCCCATTCCACGGACGCTTGCCATCACAGCCTTTGGAGATATGGATGTTTCCATTATCGACCAGATGCCAGCAGGTCGGAAGCCTATTGTGACGCGCTGGATCAAACATGAGCAACTACCTCAGGTCTTGACTTGGTTAGAGGGGGAAATTCAAAAAGGTTCCCAAGCCTATGTCATCTCTCCTTTGATTGAAGAATCAGAAGCTCTAGATTTGAAAAATGCCATTGCCTTATCAGAAGAGCTGACGGCTCATTTTGCAGGCAAGGCAGAGGTGGCTCTTCTACATGGTAGGATGAAGAGTGACGAAAAAGACCAGATTATGCAGGATTTCAAGGAGAGAAAGACGGATATTCTGGTTTCGACGACGGTTATTGAGGTTGGGGTCAACGTTCCCAATGCGACTGTCATGATTATCATGGATGCCGATCGCTTCGGGCTCAGCCAGCTTCACCAGCTTAGAGGTCGTGTCGGTCGGGGGGACAAGCAGTCCTACGCTGTTCTCGTTGCCAATCCCAAGACGGATTCTGGGAAAGACCGCATGCGCATCATGACAGAAACGACCAATGGATTTGTCCTTGCGGAGGAAGATTTGAAAATGCGTGGTTCTGGTGAGATTTTTGGAACCAGACAGTCAGGACTTCCAGAGTTCCAAGTGGCTGATATTATCGAAGATTTTCCGATTTTAGAAGAAGCAAGAAAGGTTGCTAGCTACATTAGTTCTATAGAAGCTTGGCAAGAAGATCCAGAGTGGCGCATGATTGCCCTTCATCTGGAAAAGAAAGAACATCTGGATTAAGCTTTCTCTAAGGAAAACTTAAGCTAGTTTTTAGGTTTGGCTCTTATACTAAAGTCATCAAAAAGAAACGAGGACTCTCATATGACAGTAACGATTAAAGTAAATTACCAAACCACTTTCCAAAAGAAGGAAGCAAAAAACTAGTATAAACAGAAGAGAGAGCGAAATGCTCTTTTTCGTTTCTAAAACTACTTTCAGCCCATCATCCTAAAAGTAAAGAATCTAAATTCACTTTCTATTTATCCTTCTTTCTTGCATTGATTACATAGATATGCTACAGTTGTGGTAACGATTACAAAATAAAAGGAGCATGCTATGAAAAATCCAGCTTTGCTAGAAGAAATTAAGACCTATAGAGGAAGGGATGAGGTTCCGGAAGACTTTGATGCTTTCTGGGATGGGGAAGTGAAAAATGTTTCCACGCTTCCATCCTACCACTTGGAGGAAAGAGATTTCCACATTCCTCAAGTCAAGTGCTATGAGTTAACATTTGAAGGAAGCAAGGAAGGAAAGGTCTATGCACGCATTGTTCTTCCAAAGAGTGAGGAGAAGGTTCCACTAATATTCCATTTTCATGGTTATATGGGACGTGGCTGGGACTGGGCCGACATGCTGGGCTTCACCGTAGCTGGTTACGGTGTTGTTTCCATGGATGTGCGGGGCCAGTCAGGTTACTCACAAGACGGCTTGCGTTCTCCTTTAGGAAATACCGTGAAGGGGCATATTATCCGTGGTGCTATGGAAGGTCGGGACCACCTCTTTTATAAGGATGTTTATCTGGATATTTACCAGTTGGTCGAAATTGTTGCTAGTCTGTCTCAGGTTGATGAGAAGCGTCTTTCTAGCTATGGTGCCTCACAAGGAGGGGCTCTAGCTCTAGTTGCAGCAGCGCTCAATCCTCGAATTCAGAAAACAGTTGCCATTTATCCCTTCTTGTCAGACTTCAGACGGGTGATTGAGATTGGTAATACTAGCGAGGCTTACGACGAACTTTTCCGTTATTTCAAGTTTCACGACCCCTTCCATGAAACAGAGGAGGAAATCATGGCGACCCTTGCCTATATCGATGTCAAAAATCTTGCCCATCGTATCCAAGGTGAGGTTAAGATGATTACGGGCTTGGACGACGATGTTTGCTATCCCATTACCCAGTTTGCGATTTATAATCGTCTGACCTGCGATAAAACCTATCGCATCATGCCTGAGTATGCTCACGAAGCCATGAATGTATTTGTCAATGACCAAGTCTACAACTGGCTCTGTGGAAGTGAGATTCCTTTTAAATATCTAAAATAAGGAGTCGACTCTAAGCACAAAATCTTAAAAATTACAAACACGCATAGTATCAGGGGATTAAAAAAACTTGATACTATGCGTTTTATCATGGAAATATAGTAAAATGAAACAAGAATAGGACAAAACGATCAGGACAGTCAAATCGATTTCTAACAATGTTTTAGAAGCAAATGTGTACTATTCTAGTTTCAATCTATTATATTTATAGAATTTTTTGTTGCTAGATTTGTCAAATTGCTTAAAATAATTTTTTTCAGAAAGCAAAAGCCGATACCTATCGAGTAGGGTAGTTCTTGCTATCGTCAGGCTTGTCTGTAGGTGTTAATACTTTTCAAAAATCTCTTCAAACCACGTCAGCTTCGCCTTGCCGTAGGTATGGTTACTGACTTCGTCAGTTCTATCCACAACCTCAAAACA
>ERZ1023213.8-NODE-8-length-95277-cov-629.446336_pt1 | contig 95277 bp, 109 predicted proteins | sample MGYA00380447_ERZ1023213 | MGnify/ENA primary metagenome ERZ1023213 (study PRJEB33173, sample SAMEA4830394) | metagenome | study: EMG produced TPA metagenomics assembly of the PRJEB25223 data set...
AGGCGCATTTATAGGCTTAGGCTTGCTCCTCGCCATAAAAAATCGAATTGATAATATAAAAAAATAAAGCAACCAAATCTTGCCTTCCCCTGCTTGCGGGGGAAAGTGTCACAAAGTGACGGAAGGGGCTTACAGTCTTCTAAACAGATAATTCCAATAAATTAAATAGGCTAATTTCTACAAAAATATGAACAAAACAAAAAGAATCGAAATACTCACAAGATTACGAGAGCAAAATCCCCACCCGACCACAGAATTACAGTATAATTCGCCCTTTGAATTATTAATTGCGGTCATTCTATCGGCGCAAGCAACCGATAAAGGCGTGAATAAAGCAACAGAAAAACTATTCCCCGTGGCAAACACGCCTCAAGCGATTTTAGATTTAGGATTAGACGGTTTAAAAAGCTATATTAAAACTATCGGGCTTTTTAATAGCAAAGCAGAAAATATTATCAAAACTTGCCGAGATTTAATCGAAAAGCACAACGGCGAAATCCCCGAAAATCGTGAAGCCTTAGAAGCATTAGCAGGTGTCGGACGAAAAACAGCTAACGTGGTTTTAAACACAGCATTTGGTCATCCAACTATTGCGGTGGATACCCATATTTTCCGTGTATGCAATCGCACTAATTTTGCAACGGGTAAAGATGTGGTAAAAGTGGAAGAAAAGCTGCTTAAAGTCGTGCCTAATGAATTTAAAGTGGATGTTCATCATTGGCTAATTTTACACGGACGCTACACTTGTATCGCGCGTAAACCACGTTGCGGATCTTGCATTATCGAAGATCTTTGTGAATATAAAGAAAAAGTTGAATTTTAATTTTGCGGTAAAACAACCTAATTATTTACCGCACTTTTATTAAAAATAGGATAAAAAATGACAACAAACAATAAACAGCGACAAACTTGGTCGAGCCGCCTCACTTATGTCATGACTGTCGCGGGCGCAACTGTCGGTTTCGGTGCAACTTGGCGTTTCCCTTATCTTGTGGGAGAAAATGGTGGCGGTGCTTACGTTCTACTTTTCTGTATCGCAATGATTATAATCGGTATCCCAATGATTTTAGTTGAAAACGTGATAGGTCGCCGCTTACGTGTAAATTCCATTGATGCATTCGGCGATAAAATTCTCGACAAAGGAAAAGGCATTTCTAAATATTGGAAAATATTAGGTTATATGGGCTTACTCGGCGCATTTGGCATTATGGCGTATTATATGGTGCTTGGTGGTTGGGTTATTTCTTATATCATTAGCCTAATCAGCGGTACATTAGATATTTCAACCCCCATCACAAAAGACATTGCCAAAAATTTCTACGATCTTCATATCGGCAATAGCCCTTATGAAATTATATTCTACACCCTCTTATTTGTTATCGTGAATTACATTATCTTGGCAAAAGGTATCATTGGTGGAATTGAACGTTCAGTAAAATATTTAATGCCATTACTATTTATCTTCTTAATTGGAATGGTAATTCGCAACGTAACATTACCGGGTGCAATGGAAGGCATTACATTCTATTTAAAACCAGATTTCAGCAAAATTACCCCACAATTATTTATCTTTGTTTTAGGGCAAGTCTTCTTCGCATTAAGCCTTGGTTTTGGTGTATTAATTACCCTTTCCAGTTACTTAAATAAAGAAGAAAACTTAATCCATACTGCAGTTATTACAGGTTTCACCAACACAATTATCGCCGTACTTGCTGGCTTTATGATTTTCCCCTCACTTTTCACTTTTGGGATTGAACCAAACGCAGGGCCAACATTAGTATTCCAAAGTTTACCAATCGTATTTTCTCACTTATGGGCAGGTAAATTTTTTGCGATTATCTTCTTCGGCTTATTATTAATTGCTGCACTGACTACTTCCATCACAATTTATGAAGTGATCATTACAGCATTACAAGAAAAGCTCAGAATGCGCCGTGGCAAAGCCATTGTCTTAACCCTTAGTGGCATTTTTCTATTAGGCAATACCCCTGCAATTTTAGGCGATAATCTATGGAAAAACGTAACCATTTTCGGCAAAAGCATTTTTGATTTCTACGATTACGCCAGTGGAAATATTCTCTTTATGCTGACCGCACTTGGCTGTGCTATTTTCGTTGGTTTCGTGTTAAAAGATGAAGCCAAAAAAGAACTTTCTTCAACAAAATATTCAACTTTCATCAAAATTTGGTTTAACTACGTGAAATTTGTTGTACCCTTGATCATCTTAGTTATCTTTATCAGCAACCTGTTCTAAAAATTAAAAATGCGGTAAGGCGACTACATCACCGACACCGCTTTAATTTGAACATAAACATCTTGCCCAATAGCAAAACGCAGTTCATTTTGCGCCCATTTACTGATACTTGCCCAAATCTTATGCCCTTCCACTAATACGGCAAGATCCACTCGAGAATCTTGTATCTCAATTTGTGTAATCTTGCCACGTAAAATATTACGAATACTTGTTTGTTCTGGCTTTTGCAGTGTGATAGAAACATCTGAACTATAAATACAAACTCGCACTCGTTCGCCTACATTTGCAGGCACTTGATGAATCCAAAGCACTTGTTCGCCTAGCGAAAGTGCGGTCATTTTATAAGGTGGATTATGCAAATGAACGGGCAAGGCAAGTACACTGCTCTGTTCGCTTTCTCCTTTCCAAGGGGCAAAAATAGGGCTATTCCAAATTTTTTCTACGCTGTCATAGGCTTTCACAATGCCGTTTTCCATCAATACGACCCGATCAGCTAAACGCAACAGTTCGTCCAAGCTATGTGTAACATATAAAATCGGGATATTAATTTCTTTAGAAAGACGTTCCAAATATTGCATTAGCTCGCGTTTGCGGGGAACATCAAGGGCAGAAAGTGGTTCGTCCATCAGTAAAATATCAGGATCAGTCAGCAGCGCACGCCCTATTGCCACACGTTGTTTCTCTCCGCCAGAAAGCGTGAGCGGATAACGCTTTAATAAATGAGTAATGCCGAGAAGATCGACAATATAGTTAAAATCATCTTGCGATACGTTTTTCATGCCATAGCGCAAATTACCTTTCACTGTGTAGTGAGGAAATAAGCGTGCATCTTGGAATACATAGCCAATTTTACGCAAGTGGGTCGGCAATGATTCTTGGCTTTCCATATCCACTAAAGTGCGGTCATTTAAACAGATGAATCCTTCGTCTGGTTGTATCAAGCCACTGACAAGATTAATCAACGATGTTTTGCCTGAGCCAGACAAACCGAAAATAGCGGTTACGCCTTGATCTGGCACTTGTATATTCGCTTGCAAGGCAAGTTGCCCGAGCTGTTTTTTCACATTAATCTGCAACATTTCCTTGTCCTAATTTTTTCTGCATCCGCTTGCTCAACCACTCTGACAATAGCAAAGAAATCAATGAAAGAATGATAGCAAATAAACATAAGCGAGCAGTTTGTTCTTCTGCACCTGGTGTTTGAATAAAAGAATACATCGCAAGGGGAATCGTTTGAGTTTCGCCTGCAATGTTCGATACAAAGGTAATGGTTGCGCCAAATTCCCCTAATGATCGTGCAAAACCAAGCACGAGTCCAGCTAAAACCCCTGGTAAAGAAAGCGGCAAGGTTATTGTAAAAAATACACGCCAAGCGGAAGCACCCAATGTTTGCGCCGCTTGCTCCAATTTAATATCAATATTTTCTAAAGAAAGTCGAATCGCGCGAACAACCAATGGAAAGGCAACCACGGCAGAGGAAAGCACCGCCCCCTTCCAACTAAAGCCAAAAGATAAGCCAAACCACTGATATAAATACTTACCAATGAAACCATTGCGCCCCATTGCGACAAGCAATAGATAACCGATAACCACAGGTGGCAACACTAAAGGCAAATGAATTACGCCAGTAATAAGTGATTTGCCATAGAAGTTTTTGCGCGCTAAGAGCCACGCCACAAAAATGGCTAAAGGTAAACTCCAAAGCATGGAACTGACTGCAACACTCAGGCTTAAATTAATTGCTGAGATTTCCATTGGCGTCAGATTGAAAAATGAAAAAAATTGGGTAAGCAAAATGAATCCTTATACAAATAGTCTCTCTTTAAATCCCTTATTTATGGGAATATCCCACATTGATGAGAGGTAAGATGCTCTATAATAACAAAAGGGCAGAAATATCCGCCCTTCATGACTATTAAGATTCTATCTTATTTTGCAGAGAAACCATACCCTACAAGCACTTTCTTCGCAGCATCTGATTCTAAATATTTCAAGAAATCGCGAGAATCTGCATTATCATGACCTTTTACAATAGAAACGGGATAAACAACTGGTTTATGGCTATCAGCTGGGAACACTGCAACCGTTTTAACTTGTTGGCTAACTTTTGCATCAGTGCTGTACACAATACCGTAAGGTGCTTCTGCACGTTCAACTAAAGCTAATGCGCCACGCACATCTTTAGCACGTGCTAAACGATCTTGCACTTTATCCCATAAATTTAATTTGGTTAATGCTTCTGCTGCGTATTGACCAGCAGGCACGTGTGCAGGATCGCCAACAGATAAATAACTATCTTTTAGTGCGTTAATCCATTCGCCTTTTGCAATATCCACAGAATTTACCGCACTTTTTGCTGGTGCGATTAAGACTAAATCATTACCCACTAAAACTTTTTCGGTTTCTTTTACGGTTAAATCTTTTTCAGAAAGATATTTCATCCATTTATTGCTTGCAGATACAAAAATATCCGCTGGTGCGCCTTCTTCAACTTGTTTTGCTAAAGTTGAAGAAGAAGCGAAAGAAAACACTACTTCATTTTTCGGATTTTGTTTTGCATAATCTTTTGCAACTTGTTGTAAAGCATCTGTCATTGAAGCGGCTGCAAATACAGTCACTTTAGCAGATGCCGCAAAAGAAAAGCCTAATCCCGCGATTAAAAGTGCGGTTGAAATTTTAGTTAATTTTTTCATGAATCATCTCCTACGATTAAACGTTATTTACTTGATTATATATTGAAATAAATAACAATCATATAGCAAAAGAAAAATTATTTAGTAAAATATATAACGCTTAGGCTTAACGCTTAGGATTACTTAGGAACAGCAAAATGAAAAACACCGAAATTTTACTCACGATTAAACTTCAACAAGCACTTTTTATCGATCCAAAACGAGTTCGTTTACTCAAAGAAATTCAACAATGCGGTTCGATTAATCAAGCAGCGAAAAATGCAAAAGTGAGCTATAAAAGTGCGTGGGATCATTTAGAAGCCATGAATAAAATCAGCCCTCGCCCATTGCTGGAACGAAATACAGGTGGAAAAAATGGCGGAGGCACGGTGCTTACCACTTATGCCGAGCGTTTGCTCCAGCTTTATGATTTATTAGAACGTACGCAAGAACACGCTTTTCATATCCTACAAGATGAATCCGTGCCGTTAGATAGTTTGCTCACGGCAACTGCACGTTTTTCTTTACAAAGTAGTGCACGCAATCAATTTTTTGGGCGGGTGGCACAACAACGCATTATTGACTCTCGTTGCGTTGTGGATGTGAATGTGCAAGGATTACCAACGCCATTGCAAGTTTCTATTACCACAAAAAGCTCGGCTCGTTTGAAACTGATTACGGAAAAAGAAGTGATGCTGATGTTCAAGGCTCCTTGGGTAAAAATCAGTGAACAACCATTAGCAAATCAACCGAATCAGTTCCCCGTAAATATCAAATCACTCAATGAAGAGGAAGCCATCCTTCAATTTGCTGAAAGCGATATTGAATTTTGTGCCACAGTCCACCAGCCAAATCAATGGCAAATCGGGCAACAGGTTTGGATTCACATTGATCAAGAGCAAATTATTTTAGCAACGCTGGGGTAATTCAGAGATATAATACGTAAATTCAATACTTATATTTATTGTTTTCTGAACTAAAATAACCTTAAATCAAACAAAATTTTAAATAAAATATTTAATTTCATCGTATTTCCTATTTACGTAAAAAAGTTTGATAAAGTTTTTTCAATAACGAGGTTGGCAATAAACGAGAACCAAAGCGCAATGCAAAAGTAAATAATCCAGATAACAAACCCTGAATTCCCAAGCGGTATTTCAATTTGAACAAACGCCATTCTGCTTTAGCTTGATTGACACCACGACGGCGGCTTACCATGCCATTTCCTACTCGTGCATAAACTAAAATATCTGGCAAATTCGCCATATATAAACCTTGTGCGACAAGTTTGATCCACAAATAATAATCTTCTTGAAGATCTTCATATCCACCACAATTAATGACCGCACTTTTTTGATATGCCACTGTCATGTGATTGAATGGGCAACGTTTTTGCGTGAATTTAATAATTTCTTGAGCAGACGTTGGCACATTACGATATGCCACAATATCATTTACATTTTTACCAAATTCAGCAATTTGTCCGCCAAAAATGATGCTTTCAGGATGCTGTTCAATAAACGCCACTTGCTTTTCAAAACGCTCAGGCACGCAAATATCATCGGTATCCATACGGAAAACCCAGTCATAAGCACAATGCAATAAACCTTCGTTCAAGGCTTTGCCTAAGCCTCGATTTTGTGGCAATTTAACTAATTTTAATGGCAGTTTTGTTTCAAATTCTGTCACAACAGATTCTAATTCTGGCGTTACTACGCCATCAAAAACCAAGACAATTTCATCTGCTTGACGAGTTTGTGCCACAAGACTTTCAAAACACTCCCGCAAGAATTGAGGATTTTCCTTAATATATAAGGACATTAGGACTGAAAATTTCATTTTATTTTCCCAACCGTTTTAAATTAATGGCTAATTTTGGCGAAATTAAAATAACCAAAGTAATAATAAATTGCTTAATGCTTTTTGTTTTCTTAAAAATATCAAAATAATATTTTGCCGCTTTACGCGATAAATTCATGATATGGGGATAAGCCAAAATATAGCTCGCGTTAATATCAAAATTACGAGCTTGCTCTACCGTTTTCACATAATGCTCACGAATATAATCAATGGCTTTTTGCGTATTAGTGGTATCCGTAGACACACTTGAGCGTTTAGTATGGAAAGTACAGTAAGTTAGTGGTTCATTAATTTTATAAGGGGTAAAACTTGGCTCTTGTAACAGTTTTAACAAGAAATCATAGTCTTCCAAAGAACGAAGTGCGGTGGATAATCCACCTATTTTTAAAAACATCTCTTTTTTAATTGCAACCATTGGCATGCCACCAATCTTATTGGCTAATAAAATACGTTCTGTCGAGATTTCTTGGGGTTCAATCGGTTGAGTCACATAAGTAAACCCTTCATTGACCATTTCACACTTAGCTGGATGATAAATAAAATTAATGTCTGGATTTTGCTCAATCACTTGTAATACTTTTTCACATTTTTTCGGCATAAAACGATCATCATCATCGAGAAAAAGCAACCAATCGCCCTTTGATGCACGCGCACCAATATTACGACTTTCCGCTGCACCTTGATTGGTTTCGTTACGGATGACCTTTACCACAAATGGATAAGATTGTGTCACTCCAACGGGGTCTTTCGAGCAATCATCCACAATAATCACTTCAAAATTACTCGATGTTTGTTGAGTTAAACTTTCTAATAAAGCTGGCACTTCTGCTTTTCGATTATAAGAAGGCACAATAATGCTTAACATAATTCCTTCCTTTAATTAGCCAAATTTTTCTTAATCGCAAAGATTTTTTTCAATGGATATTTCATTAATTTTTTAAGTAAATTATTGGATAAAGATCCACGAACACTTTCTAAATTGCTTATCAATACAGGATTTTCAATGACCATGAGAGGGCGAACCACTTTATTTCTTATATTAAAATTCTGTTCAAAGAGTAAAAAATCATCCGCTAACCAAAATGGTTTATTTTGGGAAATTTGCTGGATAAATCTTCTTGCGGCTGATTTTTTTATAAGATAACCCACCGTGCCAGCAAAATAACTTTTATAAGGGAAAGCGTAATTTACATTGCCTGTTTTTTTGCATAGAAAAGAAAAAGTTGTGGGATAATTAATTTCTAAATCAGTATCATTGAAATTATTAATTTTTGACTGTCCAAGCAATATAATTTCAGCCTCAAGTTTTTCTGATAAAAGTGCGGTTAAATTTTGCTGAAAATCTGAGTGGAATAAAGCATCGTCTTCACAGACTAACGCATAGCTATCTTCAGCAATATCGTTGTCTTCAACAATTTTTTGATATACCGAAAGATGGCTTAATGTACAACCGATCTCGCCCTTAGTCACATTACGAAAATAATATGCTTTAAATTGTTCAATATTAAAAATAGCAGCTAATTCATCCCAATCTTTTTGCATGGTATTAATGGCCGAAAACACTTGGAAATCCTCAGTATTTTTTTGAGAAAAGAATAATTCCCGACGTTGAATATCTTTATCTAAAGAGATCAAATATTTTTTTAACATAAAATTATTCCTTATAAAATCCCTTTCCATTCTTCAATAATTTTCTCAATGCCATAATCTTCACTCATTAAACGAGATTTGTCTGACATTTGTAGATAAAGTTCAGGATTATTCATTAATAAATCTAAACCTTTAACCATTTCTTCAATATTATTTTGTTCACAAAGAAAACCATTTTCTTTATGTTCGACTAATTGCTTTACGCCAGGAGAACAATTAAAGGCAACAATAGGTAAGCCAAATGCCATCGCCTCAATAAGCACTAGAGGCAAGCCCTCTGTTTGTGAAGGTAAACAATAAATTGAACTGCTTTCATAATAAAAAGAAACATCATTAGTACGAGGAATAAAATTAACTGAATCTTTAATATCCAATTCCTTAGCAAGATTTTTTAAATTTTCTTCTTCCTCCCCTGAACCCACTATTTTTAAATTCCAATTTGGGTGATTTTTTGCTAAAACTTGCCAGGCTTTTAATAAATAATCAAAACCTTTATAAGAAAATAAATGCCCTACAGATAAAATAGTTTTATTTTCCAATTTTGCTAATTTGTTCTTTGGCAAAAGCGTATTTGGATTAGCAATAGTGATTATATTGTTCGTTTTAAATTTTTCTTGCCACAGCATTTTTTCTGCTTCTGTCAATGTAACTATTTTATCGCAAGTTGTTACAGCTAAATATTTACCGAGCGTGCGAACGAGATGATTGCCCGTAAAATTAAAAGAATAATGCTCCCATAAAATATGTTTTATATTTAAATTAACCAACGCCAAAGCAGAAAAAAGCATAATTGCACCATCAACCACAATTAAGGTATCCAGCTGTAATTCTTTAACTAATTCTCTTAATTTTTTAGTGATAGAAAAATAATCTTTTTTCAATGAATAGGGCAATTTATTCATTGCGTAAATATTAATTTTTTCATCAACTTGGAAAAAAGGCTTGTTACCGCCAATGCTAATAAAAGAAACATCATAACCCTGTTTAGCAAGAGCATTAGCAACATTAATGGAAACGCGCTCCGTTCCACCCACACTTTCGATATTCATTATAAAGAAACCAATTTTTTTCATTTTAAATTTCCTTATAAATCGTTAATCCAAGCACAGGGAATGAATCGTAACAGAATTGCCATCTTGGAATACTCGTTCTAATAAAACGAATTTCTACATTAGGATGACTTAATAAATTAAATGCAACAGAACTGAAGAACGTATAAATAATTATTTTTTTATTTGATAAATGTTTAAATACGTAATCTTCAAAAATTAATTCAGATTCAACATAATTTACCCCATCCACTCGGTAATCTTCTGCTGGATGAGGGAAATAATAGTCAAAAGGAATCTGTTCTTTTAATTTTTTTATTAATGAGATATTTTCCTCTTTTGTATTTAACAATGGTTGCCCAATAAAAAATGAGACCTCGCCATCTATATCACCATCTACTTTATTATCCCATAAGGAAATAGATTCAATATTGGAAACAATATTTTTGTAATTAGGATAAACCGTATAATGTTTTTTTATTTTTTTAAATAATTTATTCACACTATATTTATCGCCAATAAAAGCTTTAATCAGTTTATATTTAAATGTGTCAGGCTCTCTCAATAAATTAGGATGTGGGAAAATATTATCTGAACCATCATCAAAGGTATAAAGTTCTTTAAATGAAACATGACTAAGATAAGTTTGTAGCCATAATGAATTAAGATTGGCGAGAAAAACCTTATCAAAACCTTTGTGCGTAATTTTATTCTTAAGCTGGCGCATTAACTTGAGAAAATCGAAACCTTTTAGATCTTTTCCCGTATCAATATTCATCGAATCACTACAAACCTCCGCTAATTTACTCGCATACAAGGTTCTTTTTTTATCCCATACCCCACCAAACATTACGCCAAAGAATTGTTCATTAGGATGTAATTCAATTATTTTTCTCGCAATTAATACTTGCAATGGTGTACAACAAAGAATGAGATTCATAGGGTTTTACTCACTTTAGATGTCATAAAATAAAGAATAGGAATAATGGAAAGCGAACCAATAATTCCAGCATAAGGGATATATTTAATTTCTGTAAAAGTTAAAGCTACAAGGCTTGCCACATAAATGATTGTAGATAAAACGGAACATTGGGAAATAATTTTATTTTTTCCATAATAGAAAAGATAATTAACTAAAATCAAATAAGGAATACTTAATGTGGTCGAAATTAAAAATAAAATAAAATAATATTTCGTTCCCACAAATTGACTACCTAAAATCCAAACTAACACATCCTCAGGAATAATCCACATTATTAAGGCAGGAATAGGTATTAGCAAAAAGGAAAATAACGCCCATTTATGTAGCTGTTGAATAACTAATTTCTTTTGTTTTAAGGCTTCATAAAAATAGGGAATAATCGCTTTATTAAGTGCTTGAATAGCAATAGAAACAATTAAAGCAAGTTGAGCCCCCATAGCATAAAGCCCTAAATCTGTTTCACTGAATTTGTGATAAATAAAAATACGGTCTAACTGCCCTTTTAAGAAAAAACTTGCATAATGTAAAATAAGCGGTAATCCAAATCCTAAAATATAAAATAGTGCGGATTGATAATGCTTAAATTGATATTTTTTAGATGTCGTACTCTTTCTGTAAAGAAAATAAGAAAAAAACCAGACGACTAAATTACTCAATAAAATTGCCAAAATTCTTTTTTCAACAAGATCATTTTGATAATACTCAAGCAATGCGACGGTAAATACAGCTCCCGTAACAGTAAGTGAAAATTGAATAAAAGCATAAGACCAAGCCTTTTTCTGGCATTGTCTTACACTTAGCTGAACATTTAAGAAAGATTGGAAAATTGAGGAAAGTGCAGCGTAAAATAATATTTCAGACTGAGCAATCCAACAGCCAATTAAAATAATACTGCCGATTATCGTGGTATAAGCATAGCCGGTATTCACCACTAAATTTAATGAACGTTTTCCGTAAAAATAAAAATAACGGGAAATTGCGCCTTCTTGAGTTAAAGAAACCACAATTAAAAATAAACTTAAAAAAGTTTGATAATAAGAAAGTGAGCCATACCCTTCTACGCCCAATTTACGGGATAAATAAGGCAAAAGTAAAAAAGGAACTAACTTTGACGATAATTCCCCAGCAAGGTAAATGGCACTGTCTTTAAAAACTTTCATAAATATCACCGCACTTTTGATGAATTCGAGCGTTCGTTTATCAAAAAATAAGGGGGCTTATTTTAACAAAATCAACATGGACAAGCTATGACTAATCATTATAATGAAACCGCTCTATATCAAGGATCTTATCTATGTTAGAACTAGGAAAACTTCTTACCGCACTTATCGCACCGCCTCTCAATACCTTTGTATTACTGATTATTGCAGCGATTATTTATTGTGTTCATTTCAAAAAATTAGCCAAATTTCTTGCGATTATAAGTTTCACTTGGCTTTATATCATGAGTGCGCCTTTTACTGGTTTATTGCTAACAAATAATGATGATTCTCCAGCCCTTACGCTAGATGAGTATAAACAAGCTCAAGCCATCGTGATATTAGGCGGTGGATCTTACCCAACCAAAGAGCTGTATGCAGAAACGGCTTCTGGCGCACCACAACTAGAACGTTTACGTTATGCGGCATTTTTACAAAAGGAAACGGGCTTGCCTATTTTAACCACGGGCTATTCTTTGATCGGCATTTCTGAAGGCGATTTAATGGCAAAAGAACTTAACCAATTCTTTAATGTGCCAACACAATGGATCGAAAATAAAGCCCGTAATACGGAAGAAAATGCCAGTTTCACTAAAAATATTTTAGTGAAAGATCATATTCAAAAAATTATTTTAGTAACAAATCAATGGCATATGAAACGAGCCAAATATCTTTTTGAAAAACAAGGATTTGATGTTCTTCCTGCTGCAGCGGCAAGCTATGGCAGCAAAGGAAATCTATCTGCAAAATCTTTTATTCCTGACTTAGGTGCATTGAATAGCAATATGGTTTTATTAAAAGAGTGGATTGGTTATTGGAAAGCCCATTATGTAGAATAATTTGCTTATAAAACTCGATGACTTGTTGTTTGAAAAGAAAATTGTATTTGCTCATAAAAAATCTGCACCTTAGTTAGTTGTTTAGTCCAACTTTTGGGGTGCAGATCAGTTCAAGGCTTTTTTATTATATTCAACATTTTATCTATAAGAAAAACCGAATCCTGTAGAGATTCGGCTTTAATTATGTTGTGTTTGAAAATTATTCTTTATGTATTATGGCTTACGCTAATTCCGCACGTAATTTTTTGGTTACATCCACCATCACTTTTAATTGGTCGATGGTTTCTGTCCAACCACGCGTTTTTAAACCGCAGTCTGGGTTTACCCATAAGCGTTCTTTTGGAATTACATTTAATGCTTTACGTAATAAATGTTCCACTTCCGTTGCCGTTGGCACACGAGGGCTGTGAATATCGTAAACACCTGGGCCAATATCATTTGGATATTTGAAATCTGCAAATGCGGTTAATAATTCCATATCTGAACGTGAAGTTTCGATGGTAATCACGTCTGCATCTAATGCCGCAATGGCAGGTAAGATATCGTTAAACTCGGAATAACACATATGTGTGTGAATTTGCGTATCATCTTGCACGCCCATTGAGCTTAAACGGAATGCTTCGCCTGCCCATTGTAAGTATGCATCCCAATCTGCACGTTTAAGTGGTAAACCTTCACGAATGGCTGGTTCGTCAATTTGAATGACTTTAATGCCTGCTGCTTCTAAATCTAACACTTCATCAGATAATGCTACGCCGATTTGTTTACATACGGTTGAACGTGGAATATCGTTACGCACGAATGACCATTGTAAAATAGTCACAGGGCCTGTGAGCATTCCTTTCATTACACGGTTAGTTAAACTTTGCGCATATTGTGACCAGCGTACTGTCATTGGCTCAGGGCGGGTAACATCACCGTAAATTACTGGTGGTTTTACACAGCGTGAACCGTAGCTTTGTACCCAACCAAATTTAGTGAATGCGAAACCATCTAATAATTCCCCAAAGTATTCCACCATGTCGTTACGTTCTGCTTCACCGTGAACTAACACATCTAAATCTAATTCTTCTTGGCGACGTACTACATATTCGATCTCTTTTTTCATTGCCGCTTCGTAATCTGAAAGAGATAACTCGCCTTTTTTGAAACTTGCACGTGCGTGACGAATTTCAGTAGTTTGTGGGAATGAACCAATGTTTGTAGTTGGCAGAGGCGGTAAATTTAACCACGCATTTTGCTTAACGATACGTTCTGCAAATGGCGATTTACGTTGATCCGCACCTTTTGGCAAGTTTGCTAAACGTTCTGCCACTTCAGGGCGATGAATTTCTTTTGAGGTTGCACGTGCATCTGCTGCCGCTTGGCTTGCATCTAATGCTGCTTGTACAGACGCTCTGCCATTATTTAACGCTTGTTTTAATACGTTTAATTCTTCTACTTTTTGTAGCGTGAAAGATAACCAGCTGTAAAGTGCGGTATTTTTTTCTTTTAATTGTACTTCCACTTCTAAATCAAATGGGGTATGCAATAATGAACAGCTTGGTGCAATCCATAAACGCTCGCCTAATTTTGCTTTTAATGGCTCTAATACATCTAATACTTTGTTTAAGTTTGCACGCCAGATATTACGGCCTTCAATCACGCCAGCTGATAACACTTTGCTGTAATCTTCAAATGCCGCAAGTTGTTCTGGCGCACGCACTAAATCTAAATGCAAGCCTGCAACAGGTAAGGCTTTTAATAATTCAGCGTGTTCTGCAACTGAACCAAAATAAGTGGCTAGCAATAATTTTGCGTTCACTTTGCTTAATTCAGCATACACAGATTTATAGGCTTCAACCCATTCTGCAGGTAAATCCAATGCTAATGCAGGTTCATCAATTTGAATCCACTCTGCCCCTTCAGCTACTAATGCGTTTAAGATTTCAACATAAACAGGCACTAATTGATTTAATAAATCGAAACGGTTAAATGCTTCGCCTTTTTCTTTACCCAACCATAAGAATGTTAATGGACCAACAATCACAGGTTTGAAGTTTAAGCCTAAGGCTTTTGCTTCACGGATTTGGTTTACATAATGTGCTGGATTAGCTTTGAAAGCGGTCGATTTTTGGAACTCAGGCACAAGATAGTGATAGTTCGTATCAAACCATTTGGTCATTTCAATTGCGAATTGATCTTTGTTACCACGTGCAAGTTGAAAATATTGATCAAGGGTTAAATTTTGGCTATCAAAACCAAAACGAGCAGGAATTGCCCCTGTTGCCACTTGTAAATCTAAAATATGATCGTAGAACGTGAAATCGCCCACTGCAACGAAATCCGCATTCGCCGCTGCTTGATGTTTCCAATTTTTTTCACGCAATGCTTTCGCTAAATCTAATAAATCTTGTTCTGCTAATTCTTTACGCCAATAACGTTCTTGTGCGAATTTTAATTCACGTTTTGCCCCTACACGAGGGAAGCCTAAAATATGTGATGTTGTCATAATAACTCCCAATTTAAAGTAATTTTTTTAATCATTTAGACGGCTAAACGTCTATACCAATATAGAATGCTTGATCTTCATTTATTATGCAAACTTATTATTTTCAGGATTTACATTAAATAAATTCATAATCAAGCATTCTTTTATCTATCAAATAACGATGAATCAATTCAGCTAACTTATTTCCTTAAAATTAATCTCGCTTACGACTTAATAACCACCAAATCATTACAATGAAAAGCAAGCTTGGGATCAATGCACCAAAAATAGCAGGAATACCGTAAACTACACTCGTTTGTCCTAAAATTTCATTAACAACATAAAATAAGAATCCTACACAAATCCCAGTAACTATCCTTGCACCTGCAGTCACACTGCGTAGCGAGCCAAAAATAAAAGATAAGGCTAATAACATCATTACGCCAACGGATACAGGCTGGAAAATTTTACGCCAAAACGTGAGTTCAAAACGACTCACATCTTGCCCTGTTTCACGCAGAAATGAAATGTAATGATATAAACCTGAGATAGATAATGATGTCGGGCGCAAAGAAACCGCACCTAATTTATCTGGTGTCAAACTAGTTTCCCAAGTTTCTGATAAATGATTCGTTGTGATGATTTCATCTTTCGTAATCGTTGAATGATTAACTTGACGCAATGTCCATTTAGCTTCATCTTCAGAATAACTCGCCTGGTTTGCATGTTTTAATTTTATTAAATTATGCTGTTGATCAAAGGTATAAATATAAATATCGTCTAATTTTGTATCATCCGTCACACGCCTAACAAATACAAAATGATGACCATCTTTCGCCCACACACCATTTTTAATTGAAAGTATTGAACCACCAGAAAGAGCCTTAGCACGCATATCTCGTGCAAATTGTTCTGTTTGTGGAATTCCCCACTCCCCAATAATCATTGTAAATACTACTAATGGTAATGCAGTTTTCATTACCGCTATACCTATTTTAAAGCGAGAAAATCCAGCTGATTGCATAATAACAAGTTCGCTTCTGCTAGCAAGATTACCTAGTGCAATTAATGCCCCAAGCAATGCTGCCATAGGAAAGAAAGTTTCAATATCTTTCGGTATAGTTAAACCAGTAAAAATTACCGCTTGCCAAATATCATAAGTGCCTTTACCTACACTACGAAATTGTTCGACAAATTTAATAATCGCCGACAATCCCACTAAAGTCATTAAAGTAGCAAAAATCGCGCCAAGAATACTTTTTCCAATATAACGATCAAGGGTATTTATCATTTTGCCGATCCTTTCTGACTAAATAAATAGCGAAATTTATACATTATTTTACTGTCCCAGCTATTCAACACCACCGCAAGTAAGAAAAATCCGATATTAACAAGCGGCATTAAGAGTTCAGCCTCTAATTTTCCCGCTGCACCTGCAGATTTAAAAGAGCTTTGTAACAAGAAATAAATTAAATAGAGTAAAAGTGCGGGTAAAATTTTGGCAAATCTACCTTGTCGAGGATTTACGCGACTTAATGGTACAGCAATCAATGCCATTAATGGCACTGCCAAAATTAAGGTAATACGCCAATGCAATTCAGCTTTCGCAGAAGAAGAATCTAAATCGATAAGTTGAGATAATGTTAATTCTGCTGCTTCATCATTGGTATTTTCTGCTGCTTGATAACCTAAATAGGCACGATATTCATCAAAATGTGTAATGCGAAAATCTGGCAAAACAGAAGTTCCTTCAACCCTTTTTGTATTTTTCAAATTTAATACTTGATCGCCATTTGGTAACGCAATTAATTCCCCTTTTTCAGCCGTTACCACTGAAGGTTTTGTTTGTTTTTGAGGTGTCATTTGAAATAAATAAACATTGCGGATTTGGTTATCTTTAATCTTATCAATAAATAACACAACGTTATTGTTGTTGGTAGAAATAAACTGACCTGAAGACAACACACCAACGGTTGGATTAGCCTTTGCATCTTCCACTATATTCACTTGTTTTTGAATTGCCCAAGGCGAAAGCCATAATGCGTTATAAGCGGCAATACCTGCTGTTAATAAAGACATAATCAATGCCACTTTAACCAAAATCCGTTGCCCTACACCACATGCGCGCATCACTGTGATTTCACTTTCAGCGTAAAGACGACCAAAAGTCAGTAAAATTGCAATAAATAAACATAGCGGCAACATCAACTGAGCCATTGTCGGCATTCCTAAGCCTAATAAAGAGAAAACCAAATCAGCTGGCACATTCCCATTTGCCGCCGCACCTAATACACGTACAAACTGCTGACTAAAAAAAATCAATAGCAAAATTAGTAAAATTGCGATTTGGCTTTTGAAAACTTCTTTTATTAAATATCGAATTAAAATCATCTTATTTCGTTTGTTTTTCTAAATCTAAAACGGAGGAAAACTGGATAAAATCGGTCGCGTATGATAACTTATTTTCGCTGAATTAAACAGAAATTTAAGGACAACAAATGAAATATCAAGCAAAAAATACCGCACTTTCTCAAACCACTGATTGCATTGTTTTAGGCGTCTATGAAAATAATGAATTTTCAAAAAGTTTTAATGAAATCGATCAATTAACCCAAGACTATTTAAACGATTTAGTGAAATCAGGTGAGCTAACTGGAAAATTAGCCCAAATCGTTTTACTTCGTGATCTTCAAGGTTTATCTGCTAAACGCGTATTAATCGTTGGCTGTGGCAAAAAAGGAGAACTCACGGAGCGTCAATATAAACAAATCATCCAAGCTGTATTAAAAACGCTAAAAGAAACCAACACACGTGAAGTTGTTTCTTATTTAACTGAAATTGAATTAAAAGATCGCGATCTTTATTGGAATATCCGCTTTGCCATTGAAACGATTGAACACACTAATTATCAATTTGATCATTTCAAATCTCAAAAAACGGAAGCCTCTGTTTTAGAATCCTTCATCTTTAATGCGGATTGCGAACAAGCACAACAAGCCATTGCTCACGCCAATGCCATTAGCTCAGGCATAAAAGCAGCACGCGACATCGCAAATATGCCGCCAAATATCTGCAACCCTGCTTATCTTGCTGAACAAGCAAAAAATTTAGCAGAAAATTCTACCGCACTTTCATTAAAAGTTGTGGATGAAGAAGAAATGGCAAAACTTGGAATGAACGCTTATCTTGCCGTCTCAAAAGGCTCTGAAAACCGTGCTTACATGTCTATTTTGACATTCAATAATGCGCCAGATAAAAACGCCAAACCCATTGTACTTGTCGGCAAAGGATTAACCTTTGATGCGGGCGGTATTTCACTTAAACCCGCCGCAGATATGGATGAAATGAAATATGATATGTGCGGTGCAGCTTCTGTTTTCGGCACAATGAAAGCCATTGCAGAGTTGAATTTGCCATTAAACGTTATTGGTGTTTTAGCTGGTTGCGAAAATCTGCCTGATGGCAATGCTTATCGCCCAGGCGATATTCTTACCACTATGAATGGTTTAACCGTAGAAGTACTCAACACCGATGCAGAAGGTCGCTTAGTCCTTTGTGATGCCCTTACTTATGTTGAACGCTTTGAACCAGAGCTTGTTATTGATGTTGCAACCTTAACGGGGGCTTGTGTGGTTGCCCTTGGCCAACACAATAGCGGATTAGTTTCTACAGATAATGCTCTTGCCAATGCACTACTCCAAGCCTCAACAGAAACTACTGACAAAGCGTGGCGTTTACCATTAAGCGAAGAATATCAAGAGCAACTGAAATCGCCTTTCGCCGACCTTGCCAATATTGGGGGTCGCTGGGGGGGCGCAATTACTGCTGGTGCATTTTTGTCTAACTTCACGAAAAAATATCGCTGGGTACATTTAGACATTGCAGGTACGGCTTGGTTACAAGGCACAAATAAAGGTGCAACAGGTCGCCCAGTTTCGCTATTAACCCAATTTTTGATTAATCAAGTTAAATAACCAAAAAACGAGGCACACGTTGTACCTTTAAATCGATTACTCTGCTAGTTCGGTTTGCTCGTGTGCCATTAGTTCCTGACCCACATCATCAAGCAAGCTTAAATAACGTTCATATTGTTTCAACATATCGGCAATCAATTCATCTTGATCCATATATTGAACATCGTAACCGACTCGTCCATCAAAAAAATAAGTGTAAGGTTCATAAGTAGTGCTATGCTGAATGTGCGGTAGATTTTCATCGTTAATTAGTTGCTCTGACACTTCTCGCCCAACAGATTTAATACCATACATAAAATCTCGCATTGATTCTTTATGAATGACCAATTCCAAAGCTGGCTCTTCTTGTTCAAATAATCTGTTGATTTCTACACTTAAATTATATTTTCCTGTTAATTCTTGACGTAATTCTCGCATAGCGGGTAACGCCGTATTTTTAAGAAAACGTAAAATATCTTTCTCTTGCGTTTGGTTCATCATTTGCTCTAAATGTGATTTCCATTTATCGCCGCTCCAGAAAATGCTAGTTGGATTGACTTTAGTAGAAAAATATTTTTTATCCGCAATTAAGCCTTTCCATAAACTAAAACACATTACCAACATCAATAAAGCAAAAGGCAAGGCAACAATTAATGTCATTGTTTGCAAATTAGCAAGTCCACCAGATTGCATAAGCACAATCGCAACAACTGACATTAACGTTCCCCACATTATGGCTTGCCACGCAGGCGAAGCTAAACTTTTATCTCGAGATGCGATATTATTTAACACATAAATGCCTGAATCCGCTGAAGTGATAAAAAACAATGAAATCACTAATAAGCTCACAAAGCCTGTTACTGTTGGCAAAGGCAGATAATTTAAAAATTTAAATAATAAAATTTCTGGGGAAGAAATAAATTCGCCAAGCCCGCCTGCAGCAATGCCATCATTTAGCCATACCGCTGTATTACCAAAAACAGTAAACCATAAAATACCAAATAAACTTGGAATAACTAATACGCCAAAAATAAATTCACGGATAGTTCGCCCTTTAGAAATACGAGCAATAAATAAACCCACAAACGGAGCCCAAGAACACCACCAAGCCCAATAAAGCACAGTCCATCCGCTAAACCAGCCAGTATGTTCTTGTTCATAAGCATAGGTTTTAAAACTGAGTTGCACTAAATTGCTGAAATAATTACCAATATTATCGCTAAATGCAGATAAAAGGTATAACGTAGGGCCTGCAATTAAAACGAAAAGAAGTAAACAAAATGCTAAAGTTAAGTTAATTTCACTTAATATTTTCACGCCTTTTCCAACACCAGAAATAGCAGAAAACACCGCTAAACACATCACCACAACAATAACGCCAACTTGTAAAGCAAAGCTGTTCTGGCTTATCCAACCTATTTGTTCAAGTCCTGCACCAAGCTGTGATGAACCGAAACCTAATGTAGTAATAATCCCAAACAATGTGGCAAGTAATGCCATAACATCAATCGCATCGCCGATTTTGCCATTAATACGATCTTTTAATAAAGGATAAAAACAAGAGCGCAACGCTAAAGGTAATTTATAACGAAACCCAAAATAAGCTAATGCTAAAGCAATGGTGCCATATACTGCCCACGCGTGAATGCCCCAGTGGAACAGAGTATGAAGTAAAGCCTCTTGTTGTTTATGTTCTGCAGAACCTGCTGTAATGTCAGAAAGATAATGGGTTAATGGTTCTGCTACGCCAAAAAACATCAACCCCACCCCCATTCCAGCGGCAAATAACATCGCAAGCCAAGATAAGAAACTAAATTCAGGTTCTTCTTCATCCTGCCCTAGTTTTATATTGCCAAGACTACTGACTGATAAAATTAATAAAAATCCTAAAAACACTGAAAAAGTGAGTACATAAAACCAACTAAAATTAGCAAAAATACCACTTTTAGCTTGATTCAATAATGCCTGTGTTTGCTCTGGCGCAATAAAAATCATTGCCATCAGTAACAACACAAAAAATAATGTAACGCCAATTACCAAAGGATTAAATGACGTTCTCTTTGTCATAAATTGAGATAAAGACAAACTTTTCCCCTTAACGATTAAGTGAATAGATTTAATAAAAATTGCCTAGAGGCAAAAATGTGTAATGGAACCACTACAAAGGACAGCACATAGAAATGCGATTTTGAAGGAAACGTTCAGTAGGAATTGAAGGATTGTTTCCAAAAACTTGTATATATTAACAAAATACAGTCATTATTTCAAATTAGCGAAAGCTAAAGTGAAAAGTGCGGTAAAATTTACAAAATAATTTACCGCACAAATATCATTTATTTTAAAGCCATTTCTACAAGTATATTATTGCTTTTAAGCCAATTCTTTGACTTTCTTTTATTACATTTTCTAACCGCACTTTAAATCCGTGTAATTCCGCAATTCGCATAACAATAGAAAGCCCCAAGCCACTGCCCTTTTCATTTTGCCCAGCTGGACGATAAAAACGCTGACCAAGTTTTTTCAAATCTTCAGGCTCAACGCCGCCACCATTATCTTCAATAATAATCTGAGAAGATGCTATTTTTACTGAAACGGTTGTTTCTTCTGGACAATATTTAATGGCATTGTCGAGTAAATTTCTAAGCATCAATGAAACTAAAATTGATTGCCCTTGTTTTTGCTTTGGTTCAGATTCTTTCTCAAAAACCAAGGTAATTTGGCGTTTTTCTGCCACAAAATAACGCTCAGAAATTAATGATTGAATAATGGCTTCCCAATCAAGCGGCTGTAGTGTTTCTAAGGCTTGCAAATTATCCAAACGAGAGAGCGTTAATAATTGTTCAATCAATTGCGAAGCCCGATCAATGCCTTGCGTTAAATGGGTAAGGGCTTGCTCACGCAAAGACGCATCATCATTTGCGAGTTGTGCAACTTCAGTTTGAATACGCAATGCCGCCAATGGACTACGCAATTCGTGTGCAGCATCTGAAGTAAAGCGGCGTTCTCGTTGCAACATAGCTGAAGTGCGGTCAAAAAATTGATTTAAATTTTTTACTAAGGGTAAAATCTCAACGGGTAGCCCCTCCGTATTCAGCAATGACACATCGCCAGATTTTCTCCTTTGTACTTCTTGGCTTAAACGTTTAATCGGTCGAAGTTCTTTATGAATCAACCATCCTAAAACAATGATCAGAATAGGCAAACTCGCAAACCAAATCCACATTTGCCCAAAAATCATTTCTTCAATTAAATCTTCACGGTAATCTAATTCTTGCCCTACTGCGATAAATAATTCTCCATTAGCTGCCGTACGCCAAAAAATTCGCCATTTATCGTCATCATCATAAATATTCGCATTATGAAACCCCATTTTATTATTAAAAATAAAACGTTTTCCATTTCGTCCATCACTAAATAAAAGTTTCCCTGTTTGAGAAAAAATAGCAAAGGCTAAGGCATCATCGTCATAACTTTTTTTTAATGCCGACTGTGAATTTTTATCTAGCTTTGTGCTAGATTCCAACAAAATAGCACTTAAATCAGAATTAGCGAGCCGTTCGGCAAAGAGAACTTGTTGTGCATCAAAAACTTTATTCACATCGTGACGTACTTGCCACCAAGCCACAAGCGTAGAACCAAACCAAACTAAAAGTGCGGTTAAAGAAAGCACGGAAATAAGACGCAAAGTGAGACTTCTATTTTTCATTTTTCAACTTGTCCCAGCGCATAACCAACACCGTGTACTGTTCGAATAAATTGTTTCCCCAATTTTTGGCGTAAATTATAAATATGCACATCCAATGCGCCACTGCTAATTTCTTCATCCCAACTGGATAATTTTTCTTCAATCGATGTGCGAGACAACACACGATCTTTATTCAACATAAATAATTCTAATAATTTATATTCACGGCTTGTTAAAGAAATGGGTTGATTATTCAGCCAAACGGAACGTTGATTCTGATCGAGCTTAACACCAGACTGTTCTATTACCGAATGATAATGTCCATAACGACGACGAATAAGGGCTTGTAAACGTGCGGCGACTTCAGCCAAAGCAAAAGGCTTGCAAAGATAATCATCTGCACCACTTTGTAAACCTTTAACTCGTTCATCTAAAGTATCGCGAGCAGTCAAAATTAATACGGGAACATCTTGATGATTAGATCGCCATTGTTGCAATACATCTAATCCATCAAGTTTAGGCAAGGTTAAATCCAATACCACCGCATCATAAGGCGCAGAGGTTAAAGCAGCCATTCCTGTTTTTCCATCGGTAAACCAATCCACCGCAAAACCAAGTTTAGTTAAACCAATCTGCAACCCATTGCCGATTAGATTATCGTCTTCTATCAATAAAATTCTCATAAAAAATTGACCGCACTTTATAGACAAAAATAGCGAGCTAACGCCCGCTATCTTCAAAGATAATTATTCTGCTTTTTCAACGCGCAATACATCAAGTTCTGCTTTCTCAAAGGCTTCATTATCCAATTTTCCATAAATTTTCACTTTATCCTTTGACTCTACATTTAAACCATTCCAAACGCGTTTTTTGATTTCAATCTTGATTTGCCCTGTCCCATCAGTAAACCAAAATTCATCGTCATCAATTTGCTGAGTGATATTCCCCACTAAAGTAATCATTGAATTATCAGCCGCAGATAAAGCTTGTTTTACACTAATTGCAGCAGGGGCTGCTTGTTGAAAACCACCTTGACTATTATTGCCATTAAAACCAGCAAATGCTGAAGTGGTTGCTAATGCGAAGATTGTTGCTAATGCAAATTTTTTCATAACGTTTCCTTTTTAAGTTAGTTAATTTCAAGCTCCATTGCTTGGATGTGTGTATTAAAACAAATAAATCTTAATAAAAGATTAAGAGGACTATACTTTTTTGGTAAGACCTTATCAAGGCAATTTTGCGACCACTGCATAGCCTTCAATTAATCCTTCCACTTCATAAGCCCTGCAGTAATGAAAGCTACCTCACCTTGTTTCAAAGAAAGTGCGGTCGTTTCTGAGCGTAAATTTAACTGCCCTTTCATTACTAATAAAATACTCGCACTTTGTGCTTTTAAATGATGTGTTTCGCCACATTCATATTGAATATTTTGCAAAGCGAAATCTTTTGCTGACGTGGCGTAAGTATACCTACGGTTAATTATAGTCGTTCCTCTTTGAGGAACCTTATCCTCTATCCCAACGGAGTAGCACTTAAATTAGCCTAGAGTATACTTACCCTAGGTAACTATAATAAATAAAAAATCCGCACAAAGGCGGACTTTTTTTACCGTAAACAAATTATTTCTTTAAGGCTAATACCACTGATTCTCCAGCCACTACTTCGCCTGATTTTTTTACGATACAAGAAATTTCGTCCATATTTGAAATTACGATTGGTGTTAAGACAGATTTTGCTTTTGATTCTAATAGCGCAAGATCAAATTCAATCACAGTATCGCCACGCTTAACAGATTGCCCTTCTTGTGCAATACGAGTAAAGCCTTCCCCCTTTAACTCAACAGTATCAATACCAAAGTGTACAAATAATTCTACCCCTTCTTTTGATTCCATTGAAAAAGCGTGATTGGTTTCAAAAATTTTACCAATCACACCATCTACTGGCGCAACGATTTTGTTACCAATAGGACGAACAGCAACACCATCACCAACAATTTTTTCAGAGAAAACCACATCGGGAACATCTTCAATATTAACGATCTCGCCAGAGATCGGTGCATAAATTTCAACTTCCACAGATTTGTTTTCTTTTGAACCAAATAACTTGTCAAATAAGCCCATTTTAATCTCCTATCCATTCAAGATGGCTGCTATTTTAACGTAAAATCAAATAATTTTGTTTAATTTAATGAATTTTCCAGCAAAAATTCTTCAATTAATTGATCAATTTCTGCAGCGGTCGGTTTTTGTAATGCAGTATCAGCAAGCACTTTTGCATCTTGAAAATTCACATTACGGATTAATTTTTTAATTCGAGGTACAGAAATCGCACTCATACTAAATTCATCTAATCCCATACCAAGCAATAATAAAGTCGCACGTTCATCCCCTGCTAATTCCCCACACATTCCCGTCCATTTTCCTTCTGCGTGAGAGGCATCAATCACTTGTTTAATTAAACCAAGCACAGAGGGGTGCATCGGATTATAAAGATGGGAAATAAACTCATTACCGCGATCTACAGCCAAAGTATATTGAGTTAAATCGTTAGTACCGATACTAAAGAAATCCACTTCTTTTGCTAAAAATTTTGCATTTACCGCGGCAGAGGGGGTTTCGACCATTACCCCAACTTGGATATTATTATCAAACAGTCTTCCCTCTGCACGTAATTCCGCTTTTAATGTTTCAATAACCGCTTTTAATTCCCGAATTTCTTCTACAGAAATAATCATCGGAAACATTACCGCCAATTTACCAAAAGCTGAAGCACGTAACACCGCACGTAATTGTGCATTTAGAATTTCACGACGATCTAATGCAATGCGAATCGCACGCCATCCCAAGAATGGATTCATTTCTTTTGGTAAATCTAAATATGGAAGCTCTTTATCGCCACCAATATCCATAGTACGAAGCACGGTTAAACGTCCGTTCATTGCTTCTACCACTTGTTTATAGGCAATAAATTGTTCTTCTTCTGTGGGAAGCTGTTCACGATCCATAAATAAGAATTCAGTTCGGTATAGCCCAATCCCTTCCGCTCCATTACGTTCTGCGCCGTCACAATCACGAATCGTCCCGATATTCGCAACCACATCAACCTTATGTCCATCCAAGGTGATTGCAGGAAGATCTTTTAATTTAGCTAACTCTGCTTTTTCCTCAGAAATTTTCGCTTCAAGTGCTTTTAATTCATCAATCTGAGATGCCGTTGGATTAATATAAACTTGATTATTTATCGCATCTAAAATTAAGTAATCACCCGTATTGACTAATTTAGTCACTTTATTTGTGCCGACAATCGCTGGCAATTCTAAAGAACGCGCCATAATAGAAGTATGAGATGTTCTACCACCAATATCAGTGACAACCCCTAATACTTTTTCAAGATTAAGCTGGGCAGTTTCTGATGGAGTCAGATCATAAGCAACAAGAATTGATTCTTCTTGAATATCGCCAAGATCTACTATGTACATGCCCAAAATATTTTTAATTAAACGATTACCAATATCACGGATATCGCCCGCACGCTCTTTCAAATATTCATCATCGATCTCCGACAACATTGTGACTTGTTGATCAATAATTTTACTCGCTGCAACTGCGGCATTGACTTTATTTGAACGAAGATAATCAAGAATTTCTTCTTCTAATTCCTCATCCTCAAGAATCATCAAGTGACCTTCAAAGATTGCGGCTTTTTCTTCGCCTAAAGAAATTAATGCACGTTCTCTAATTGAATTAAGTTGTTCTACCGCCGCAGCACGCCCTTCATAAAATCGAGCGACTTCTGCGTCAATTTGATCATCAGTAATTTTTTGTGTATCAAGAACAATCTTTTCTTCTTTAAGAACAAGTGCCTTACCAAAGGCAATACCTGGGGATGCGAGAATGCCAGAAATCATAGATACCTTCCGAAATAATTAAAAAAGGGATAGATAAACAATAGCCATAAAATTTCTCAATTTTATGGCTAAGTCAGTATTATTCTAAGGTTGGAATTAAAGCAACTAAATGGTCTACAGCCTGTTGCTCATCTTCACCTTCTGCAGAAATGGTAATCACTGTTCCCTGTGTTAACCCTAATGTTTGTAGCTTAAACAAACTTTTTGCACTTGTGCTCTTACCGTCAGACGTTACTGTGATATCAGAAGAAAATGCTTTCGCTTCTTTCACAAATTGTGCTGCAGGACGAGTGTGTAAACCGTTTGACGCAATAATTTCCACATCTTTTGAATACATAATGCTACCTCGACTAATCAATAATTAAAAATATAAAACCAGAAAATTGCCCTAGTATCCTTTTTCAAAGCAAAATAATCAAGAATAAACACTAAAAAGCCTGAATTAAATCATAAAAATAAGCTAAATAGTTTATTTATTATTCACAATCTCAATCGTTAAACTAATGAAAAATGACGTTGTGATTTTGTTTCACTTAAACTTTCAATTAATCGATGATAGTTATCATAACGAACAGGCGAAATTTTGCCTTGCTCAACGGCTTCACGCAACGCACACCCTGGATCGCTCAAATGTTTACAATCACGGAATTTACAGGTGCCCAAAACATATTGAAATTCTCGATAGCCTTTTGTGATTTGCTCCGCATCTAAATGCCAAAGCCCAAATTCTCTAATTCCGGGCGAATCAATTAAATTACCGCCTTGTGGCAAATGGTAAAGACGTGACGATGTCGTGGTATGCTGCCCTAAGCCTGATGTTTCGCTCACATCCCCTACTTGAGCGTTTACGCTAGGCAAAATATGATTAATTAAACTCGATTTACCAACACCAGATTGCCCAACAAAAATCGCCGTGCCTTGTGCCAAAAGTGCGGTCAATTTTTCCATATTTTCACCGCTCTTTGCTGAAATCATTAAAATTTCATAGCCAATATCTTGGTAAATTTTAAGTTGGTCTTCAATTTCTTGACGCTGTTCTTGTGCCAATAAATCCACTTTATTCAAAACAATTAATGGCTTGATTTCAGCTATTTCACACACAACAAGATAACGATCGATAATATTTAAGGAAAGCGTTGGCAACACCGCTGATACAATAATAATACGATCAATATTCGCCGCAATAGGTTTCAAACCATCATAATAATCAGGGCGGGAAATTTCATTTTCTCGGGGATGGATCGCCTCAATTACGCCGCTCACACCTTGTAATTGTTCATTGCCTTTACGCCAAACAACTTTATCTCCCACCACCAAACTCGACAAGGTACGACGCAAATTACAACGATAAATTTCGCCTTGTTCATTTTCGACATCTGCATGAATCGAATAACGCGTGACAACAACGCCTTCTTGCGATTCACCCAGCATTTCATCTGACCATTCAATGTCTTTTTTCTTATGGCGATGTAATGTTTTCGCATTATTCGATTGAATTCTTCTGGTTTGGTTTTGAGTTAATTTACGTTTAGCCATAAAAGTGCGGTCGTTTTTTCCCTTGTTTTTGGTAAAATGAAAAAAATTTTTGCATAGGATACCTGATATTATGTCATTCGATAAACAAAATCTTATTTGGATTGATTTAGAAATGACCGGTTTAGATCCGGAAAAAGAACGTATTATTGAAATTGCGACTATTGTGACAGATAAAAATTTAAATATTTTGGCAGAGGGCCCAGTATTAGCGGTTCATCAGTCTGATGAATTACTCAATAAAATGAATGATTGGTGCCAAAAAACGCATAGTGAAAACGGCTTAATTGAACGCGTAAAAGCCAGCAAACTTACCGAACGAGCAGCAGAATTACAAACCTTAGACTTTTTAAAAAAATGGGTTCCCAAAGGTGCATCGCCAATTTGTGGTAACAGCATTGCCCAAGATAAACGCTTCTTAGTGAAATATATGCCAGATTTAGCCGATTATTTTCATTATCGCCATTTAGACGTTAGCACATTAAAAGAACTTGCAGCACGTTGGAAACCTGAAATTTTAGAAAGCTTTAAAAAAGAGAATACGCATTTAGCGCTAGATGATATTCGAGAATCCATTAAAGAGCTGGCTTATTATCGCGAACACTTCATGAAATTAGATTGACGAAAACTTCAACAAAAAATTTCTTTTTATGAAATTGCCCTTGCAAGCCCTAAAAATATTTGTATAATGCGACCTTATTCACTGATGTGAACTGCGGGAATAGCTCAGTTGGTAGAGCACGACCTTGCCAAGGTCGGGGTCGCGAGTTCGAGCCTCGTTTCCCGCTCCAAATTTCAATCCCTAGCCAAAAGGCTGGGGATTTTTTCTATCTATAAAAATAGATCATCAAAATGTTAAAAAGTGCGGTGAATTTTCTCAAAAAATAAAGGCTTGTGATTTAATAACACAAGCCTTTATTTTTTTATGCTTTCTTCAACCGTTTGGCACGACGTTTCATTCTTCTTACCCAACGGGTAATTCGCCATGCATGCGTAATTGAATAGACATAAAGGAAAAATAAAATGAAAAAACCAACAAACATCGCCCACTCATTCACATAATAAACTTCCCCTAAAATACCAATAGTTGCACAAACTGCAGAAACAAACGTAATCAATAAAAAGGCTTGTCTTGATGTTAAACCCGCTCTTACCATTAAATGATGAACATGTAAACGATCTGGACGGAATGGGCTTTTACCTTTACGTACACGGCGATAAATAATCGCAACCATATCAATCAAAGGAATCGCAATAATCCAAAGTGCGGTTACTGGATTCATAGGATGCCCTTTTCCTTGCGTACTTAATAACAAAATCCAAATAATGGTAAAGCCAATTAATGTACTCCCGGCATCCCCCATAAACACCTTATATTTTGGTCCAAATGGAATCCCTAGATTGAGCATCAAATAAGGTAAAATCGATACGATTAAAGCAAAACTCCAATGTGCCATATCCATTTGCCCATCTCGATACATTAAAATACCAATCGCCGCAAAAGAAACACAAGAGAGTCCCCCAAGCAATCCATCAATACCATCAATCATATTAAAGGCATTAATAATCGCAATAGTAGCAAAAACGGTAATAATCAAACCAATTGAACCGAGCGTTAATTGGAAAGGCCCTAAAATTTGACCAAGATGATCAAGATAAATATTCCCAAGATCGATCATTAAAATCGCCAATATTGCTTGAATGCCTGCTCTTAAAAAAGGGCTAATATCAAAGCGATCATCTAAAATCCCAATCGCCAATAAAACAAAAATACTGAACAAATAAAGATACGGTAATCGAAGCTGATCCCATTCCATCAAATAATAGCAAAGATTTCCAACAAAAAGCGATACGCCACCGATTAGTGGAATTGTGCCTTGATGACGTTTACGATAATTTGGCTTATCAACTAATCCAATCCAATTGGCAAGTGGTCGCATCACAATCAATGTTAAAAACGCGCCAAGAAAAGTAACAAAAATACTCAGCATAGTGTGACCCTAAAATTTTTTATAAAGGATAACATAAGGCAAATTTACCTAGAAATATATTTTTATAAAAAGGACTATCCAATATTTCGATATAGCACGTTACGTAATATTTCTCTTTGTTGAGAATCCAGAGCTTGCCCAAATTGGTTCGTCAAAATAAAAAAATCCTCGGCTTTTTCGCCTACGGTGGTAATTTTCGCATTCAATAAATTGAGATTTAACTCAGTAAAAATCTGGCTCACTTGCGCTAATAAACCGGGTTTATCCAAGGCAACCAGTTCCATTTCAGTATGCTCTTTTTTATTTTCATGTAAAAAACGCACGTCGGTTTGTACAGTGAAATGTTGAAGCTGGCGATTAGGCGTAATAGAAAGTGCGGGTAATTTTTCACTTTGAAGAGCTACTGTTAGGGCTTGCTCTAGTTCTCGGCGACGATCAAATTCCACTAATTCTCCGTTAAGTTCTGTGATGATAAAGCTATCAAAAACATAACCATCTTGTGTCGTAATAATCTGTGCATCATGGATACTGAATTTTTTTGCGCCAATGGTACTCACGACTTTATTAAATAAGTGCGGTTGATCTTGGCAATAAATAAACACTTCTGTGCCGCCAAGTGAAAAGCGATTACTAATTTTCACTAATAATGCCTCAACGAAATCCACCAGCAAACTTGTATGCCACGCGATTTGCTTTGGCGTATTACGAACAAAATAATCTTCAGGACAACGAGTCCATAATTGCTCAATAGAGATTGGTGCAATATCGGAATAATCCCGCATTAAAATTTGTTGTGCAAGTTTTCGGTTTTCTGCCGATTTTTCTGAATAATCAAGTAATTCTTTCATGCCTTGTGAAAATTGCTGTTCAGTAAATTCATATAAAGAGGCAAAAAGCGAACGTTTCCAGCTATTCCATAAATTACCATTGGTTGCACAAATATCCGCCACCGTTAAACAGGTCAGATAATCTAATCGAACTTGATTTTGCACGGCTTCCGCAAAATTCATAACCACTTCAGGATCATGAATATCACGGCGTTGCGCCGTAATTGACATCAGCAAATGGGATTTTACGAGCCAAGCAAGGGTATCAATTTCTCGACGATCTAAACCATGTAATTGTGCAAAGTCTGCCACATCTTCTGCACCAAGTTCTGCGTGATCACCGCCCCGTCCTTTTGCAATATCGTGGAATAACGCCGCAATATAAAGTAAAGTGCGGTCAGAAAGTTGGCTAAAAATTCGATGAGCAATGGGGTGTTCTTCCTCACTTTCCTGTGACAGAAAACTTTCCAATTTCAACATCACGCGCAATGTATGCTCATCCACCGTATAAATATGGAATAAATCAAATTGCATTAAGCCCTCAATGGCTTGCCATTGCGGAAGATACGCAGTTAATACACCATATTGGTGCATCGGCATAAACGCACGCTTAATTGCATTAGGTTGATTAAACAAACGCAGAAATTTTTCCCGAGCTGCAGGAATTTCGCATAATTTTTGTGATAATTGCTCTAAGGAAATTTGTAATTGACGCAAGGTTTCAGAATGAATATCAGCTTGTTCGTACTGCGTTAAATAAAAGAATAGATCTAAAATTCGCGCTGGTTTTTCTTGAAAAACAAAGCTATTACGCGAACATAAGGATTGGTTAATCAGTTGGAAATCATCGTCTAACTGATCAATCACAGTAGTCTGATTTGATGAAAGCACATTTTCTCGATAATGCTGAATCAGCAAATTACTAATCAGCGAAATTCGGTGCAATGCTTGGAAAAAACATTTCATCATTTTTTCCACAGCTGGATTGCCTTCCCCTCGAAAGCCCAACAATTCACTAACTTTAATTTGGCGATCAAACAACAGACGATTATCGTAACGTTTCAAAATCAAATGCAAAGCGAACCGCACTTTAAATAAAAATGCACGACTTTCTTGTAGTTGCTGATATTCTTGAGGATAAATAAAACCACTTTGTAAAATAGCCTCAAGGGTCAAAGCCCCAGAATGGCGCAACGCCACCCAATACAACAAATGCAAATCACGCAAACCACCAGGGCTGTACTTAATATCTGGCTCAAGGTTATAAGCCGTATTGTGATAACGCTGATAACGTTCTATTTGCTCTTGCACTTTGGCATTAAAAAAATCTTCTTTCGACCAAAAATCTGCACGTTTTACCAATTCATTTAGCGCATCAAAGTGCGGTCGATTTCCAGCAAGAAATCTTGCTTCTAATAAATTGGTGGCAATCGTAATATCTTGTTTTCCTTCCAATTCGCATTGTTCTAAGGTTCGAACGCTATTTCCCACCTCAAAGCCACAATCCCATAAAAATTGGATAAATTGAGTAATTTTTTCTTCAATCTCAGGGATTGGGGTTTGCTCGACTAAAATCAAAAAATCTAAATCCGACAAAGGAAACATCTCACGCCGTCCATAACCGCCCACCGCAATTAAAGAAATGCCTTGCTGTTCACTTAACTCCATTTCCAGCCAAAGTTGAATCAATAAGGCATCATAAAAATCACAGCGATTTTCAATAAGCTCAAAAATGGAATAACGAGAAAAATTCTCGAGCTCAAATTGCTTGAGATTTTCTCGTTCAATTTTGACCGCACTTGGCGTTAAAGGAGAAGATAGTGTCGGAGAAAACAGCATATGAATTGCCTTTTGTTAGATCGAAGTCGTTTTATTATAAAGAAAAACAAAAAGGGCGTATATCTACGCCCTTATCCTATAATTTAATGTCAATTACACATTCACCATAATCCGTGAAATTCGACCTTCTGCAATTTCTTCATCGCGGATAGTCATTACTTCACAACCAGTTTCCGTGACAATAAGTTGATGTTCATATTGTGCTGAATGGCTGCGATCTTTGGTTTTTACTGTCCAACCATCTCCCATTACGCGCACTTCTTTTTTGCCTGCGTTAATCATTGGCTCAATGGTAAACACCATTCCGGGTTTTAAAATCACGCCGCCATCATCGGCATAATAATGCAATACTTGAGGTTCGCAGTGAAATTCCGTACCGACACCATGTCCGCAATATTCACGCACAACGCTGAAAGTCTGGCTTTCAGTATATTTTTGCACAGCTTTACCTATTTCATTTAAACGAATATCGGGTTTTACAGTGCGTATCCCAACATATAATGCTTCTTGTGCCGCTTCCACTAATTTTTTACTACGAATATTTGTTTCTCCGCCCACGATATACATTTTTGAGTTATCGCCAAAATAACCGTCTTTAATCACGGTAACATCAATATTCACAATATCGCCATTTTTTAACACTTTATCGTCACTTGGAATACCGTGACAAACGACTTCGTTAATGGAAATACAGGTCGCCTTTGGGAAACCGTGATAATTCAAACAAGCAGGGATAACCTTTTGTTCATTTACCATATATTCATGGCAAATGCGATCAAGTTCGCCTGTGGTTACGCCTGCTTTTACGTAAGGTTCAATCATTACCAGCACATCGGAAGCCAATTTGCAGGCCTCACGTAACTTTACAATTTCTTTTTCAGTTCTAATTGGAATAGCCATTTTTATCTCACTTTTTTGAAAAAACTTTGCGAGATTATAGCACGATTTCTAGGAAAAAACTGGATTGCACTTGAATGGAGTAAAGGGTTATTAGATAATGGCGAGATTGAAATTTTAGGAAAGTAGGAAATAGTTATGATAGATGATATGGCGGTGCCACTGACATTTACTGATGCAGCGGCAAATAAAGTAAAAAGTTTAATCAGCGAAGAAGAAAATACTAATTTGAAATTACGCGTGTATATCACAGGGGGTGGTTGCAGCGGTTTCCAATATGGTTTTACCTTTGATGAAAAAGTCAATGACGGCGATTTAACCATTGAAAAATCAGGGGTTCAACTTGTGATTGACCCGATGAGCTTACAGTATTTAATTGGTGGCACTGTCGATTACACAGAAGGTTTAGAGGGTTCACGTTTTACTGTAAATAATCCAAATGCTACCAGCACTTGTGGCTGTGGTTCATCCTTTAGTATCTAAGATGGATTTTCAATTTACACATTATCAAGGCAATGTATCCGTCAAATGTTCAATGGAACACATTGCCCTTGCTAACTGGTTCAACACAGAAGTGCGGTCAAATTCAGACAAGATTTTAACCGCACTTTCTACTGCAAAATCACTTATTGAAAATCAAGAAAAAGTCTTAGTCGGTGCGGAATATACGTTATTTTTAAATGCTGATGAAGTAATGGTGCGCGCCAACAATCTCGCCATTGAATCAGATGAAATTTTAGAACAAGATTTCCATTATTATGATGAAGAAAGCCTTGCTTTTTGCGGTACGCAAGATTTTATTCATTTTCTCCAATCTTATGTTGATTTTATTGCTTAACTCACTATGACTTCTCAACACTCCGCTAAAAAATCATCGAAAAACACGCCAAAAAATAACCGCACTTTTAAAGGTTTTTTACTTAAATTTAGCTTCACTGCACTTGTCTTAACGATTTTTTACGGCGGTTATCTCGATTGGCAAATTCGTTCTAAAATGGACGGTCAAATTTGGCATTTGCCTGCGGAAGTTTATAGTCGATTAGAAAGTGTGAAAATTGCCGATAATCTCGCTTTTGATGAAGTCATTCAAATTTTATTAGATAACGAATATCGCCAAACTACAATGGTTGCCGCCCCTGGCGATTTCAAATTAGAAGATGATAGCATTGTAGTGCTTCGCCGCGCTTTTCCTTTCCCCGATAAAGCAGAGCCTCAGCGAGTTTTGCGCTTGCGTTTTAGCCATAATAAGTTATCTCGCATTGAAGATTTAGTGACGGTCAAAACTGTTGATGAATTTCGTCTTGCACCAAAGTTGATTGCGATGTTGCAATCAGACAACGAAGATCGCCTTGCTATTCCTTTACAAAATTATCCCCGTTTATTAATTGATACATTAATTTTAACGGAAGATCGCCGCTTTTATGAACATAATGGCATTAATCCAGTGGGGATTTTACGTGCATTAATTGCGAATATTCGTGCAGGTCAAACGGTACAGGGTGGCAGTACGCTCACTCAACAATTAGTCAAAAATTTATTTTTATCGCGCGAACGCACCATTACACGCAAAGCCAACGAAGCCTTGATGTCATTGGTGTTAGATTGGCGTTACGATAAAAACCGAATTCTCGAAACCTATCTTAATGAAATTTATCTCGGGCAAAATGGCGATACGCAAATTCACGGTTTTGAATTAGCCAGCCAATTTTATTTTGGACGTTCGATTCGTGAAATTAGCTTAGATCAAATTGCCCTTTTAGTGGGGATGGTCAAAGGCCCTTCACTTTATAATCCATGGCGTAATCCACAAAACGCGCTCGAACGTCGCAACATTGTTTTAAGGCTAATGCTTGAACATAAAATGATCGGCGATGAACTTTATCAATTATTAAGTCAGCGACCTTTAGGTGTGCAAAAGAAAGGGCAAATCTCCCGTAAATATCCTGCATTTATTCAAACTTTACAAGCAGATTTACGCCGTGAACTGGGCGAACACAAAATATCGAGCTTACTTGGCGCACGTATTTTTTCCACAATGGATTTAAAACAACAAGCTCAAGCAGAAAATGCAGTGGGCAATACCGTTTCGCAATTACAACTGAAAATGAAAAATCCCCATTTAGAGGGAGCGATGATTATAACGGATTATCGCACAGGCGAAATTCGTGCAGTAGTTGGCGGTTTACAAACGCAATATGCAGGCTTTAATCGTGCATTAATGGCAAAACGTCAGATTGGTTCTTTAGTAAAACCTTCTATTTATTTGACCGCACTTTCTAACCCAGAACAGTTCCGTTTGAATACCCCAATTAATAACCAACCAATAACAATTAATGTCAAAGGTAACCCGCCGTGGCAGCCACGCAACTATGACAAAAAATATAGTGATTCAGTAATGTTAATAGATGCCTTAGCCCGTTCTTTAAATATTCCCACTGTAAATATTGGTATGAAAGTTGGCTTGAGCAAAGTCATTGACACGCAAAAAGCGATGGGCTGGGACAACGTGGAAATTCCTAAAGTGCCTGCGATGTTGCTCGGTTCTTATACCATTTCGCCTTATGATGTCACAAAACTTTATCAAACCCTTGCCAATCAAGGTGGGAGAATTGCGCTTACAACCGTCGATAGTATTGCAGATCGTCAAGGTAACCTAATTTTTCAACACGATAAAAGTGCAAAACAAGTGGTGCCACAAGAAGCGGCATTCCAAACCTTATTTGCAATGCAACAAACTGTTGAACGTGGTACAGCTCGCAGTTTGCAAAAGGATTACGCTGATTTACATTTAGCAGGCAAAACAGGCACAACCAATGAATCACGCGATACGTGGTTTGTGGGAATTGACGGAAAAAATATCAGCACCGTCTGGCTTGGTCGCGATGATAATGGCGAAACAAAACTGACTGGTGCTTCTGGCGCATTGCAAATTTATAAAGATTATTTAAACCGTACAAATATTGAAAAATTAACAATTACTCCCCCTACAACAGTGAAATGGGTGGGGATAAATCAATACGGTGACTGGGATTGTGAGAGTTATCGAACAATTCCTGTTTGGCTAAATAATGGTCAGAATTTCTGTGGCGAAACATCATCTCCCTCTCTCACGCCAACAACTGAAACAGAAACACCACCACAAGAAAGCCTGTGGGACGTATTGGATAATCCCAATCCACCCGCTCAATAATTAAGCCATAGGATTTACTAAATTTCCAATAATAAACATTTTCCCCCTATACTTCCCCTAACATTTCAGAGGATTTTTATTTCTTTTTAAAAAATAGCAAACGTTTGCTTTATTTGATTTAAAAGTGCGGTACAATACGCGCCAGTTTTTACTTTCATACAGGTGCAAAACGATGACACAACAACTCCCCATTTTAAGTCTAAAAAAAATCTATTCAGGCAAAGTACGCGATCTCTATGAAATCGATGATAAACGCATGCTAATGGTTGCTTCTGACCGCTTATCTGCCTTTGATGTTATTTTAGATGATCCCATTCCACGAAAAGGCGAAATCCTAACTCAAATTTCCAATTTTTGGTTTAATAAACTTGCTCACATTATGCCCAATCATTTCACTGGCGACAGCGTTTATGATGTGTTACCAAAAGAAGAAGCGGATTTAATCAGAGATCGCGCCGTCGTGTGTAAACGTTTGAATCCCATTAAAATTGAATCTATCGTACGTGGTTATTTAACTGGCAGTGGTTTAAAAGATTACAAACAAACTGGCACGATTTGCGGATTAAAATTGCCTGAAGGCTTGGTGGAAGCGAGTAAATTACCCGAAGCTATTTTCACGCCATCAAGCAAAGAAGAAGTTGGCAACCACGATATAAATATCAGCTATGCAGAATGCGAAAAACTTATCGGGGCTGATTTAGCCGCACAAGTAAAAGAAAAAGCTATCGCACTTTATACCGTGGCTGCAGAATATGCACTCACTAAAGGGATTATTATTTGTGACACAAAATTTGAATTTGGTTTAGATGAAAATGGCACGCTCACTTTAATGGACGAAGTATTAACGCCAGATTCTAGCCGTTTTTGGTCTGTGGATACTTACCAAGCAGGAACAAATCCCCCATCATTCGATAAACAATTTGTGCGCGATTGGTTAGAAAATAGCGGCTGGAATAAACAAGCTCCCGCACCAAAAGTGCCAGAAAATATTATTCAGAAAACTGTTGATAAATATCAGGAAGCACTGGATTTATTAACAAAATGAAAATTAGGATTTTTTATGCACAAAGCTAAATAAAGATTTTTGCTTTTAATGCACAAAACACTAGACAAAGAGGAAAAGTGCGGTTATACTCTATCGAATTTTTATTCACAAAAATCGATTATTTATTCAATTCTAATTATTAGTAAGGAAAATATATGTCAAATACTATTCTACAGAATTTACCTAAAGGACAAAAAGTAGGGATCGCTTTCTCTGGTGGTTTAGACACTAGTGCAGCATTACTTTGGATGCGTCAAAAAGGCGCAGTGCCTTATGCTTACACCGCTAATTTAGGGCAACCCGATGAAGATGATTACAACGCAATCCCTAAAAAAGCCATGGCGTATGGTGCTGAAAATGCTCGCTTAATTGATTGTCGTGCTCAGCTTGCTCATGAAGGCATTGCCGCAATTCAATGTGGTGCATTCCATATTTCTACAGGCGGAATTCCTTATTTCAATACGACTCCACTTGGTCGCGCCGTAACTGGCACAATGCTTGTAGCAGCAATGAAAGAAGATGATGTAAACATTTGGGGCGACGGCTCCACTTTCAAAGGGAATGATATTGAGCGTTTCTATCGTTATGGCTTATTAACGAACCCGAATTTAAAAATCTATAAACCTTGGTTAGATGTACAATTTATTGAAGAACTTGGCGGTCGTTTAGAAATGTCTCAATTTCTTATTGAAAATGGTTTTGACTATAAAATGTCCGTTGAAAAAGCCTATTCCACTGATTCCAATATGCTGGGTGCAACCCATGAAGCAAAAGACTTAGAACAATTAAGCACAGGAATGAAAATTGTTAAGCCGATTATGGGTGTCGCATTTTGGGATGAAAAGGTTGAAATTAAACCTGAAACAGTAACCGTCACGTTTGAAGATGGCGTGCCTATCGCATTAAATGGTAAACGTTTTGATAATGCTGTTGCTCTTATTCTAGAAGCCAATCGTATTGGTGGGCGTCACGGTTTAGGAATGTCAGACCAAATCGAAAATCGTATTATTGAAGCCAAATCTCGTGGTATTTATGAAGCACCAGGGATGGCATTATTACATATCGCTTACGAACGTTTAGTCACAGGTATTCACAATGAAGATACCATCGAACAATATCGTATTAATGGCATCCGTTTAGGCCGTTTGTTATATCAAGGTCGTTGGTTTGATCCGCAAGCATTAATGTTGCGTGAAACAGCACAACGTTGGGTGGCAAAAGCAATTACAGGCACAGTAACCCTTGAACTTCGTCGTGGTAACGACTTCACAATTTTAAATACCGAATCGCCAAACTTAACCTACGAAGCAGAGCGTTTAAGTATGGAAAAAGTGGAAGATGCGCCATTTGATCCAATTGATCGTATCGGTCAATTAACAATGCGTAATTTAGATGTATCAGACACCCGAGGTAAACTTGGTATCTATGCACAAACAGGTTTATTAAGCGCAATTAAAGATTCCGTATTGCCACAATTAGGCAAGAAATAAGATAAAAGTGCGGTGAAAATGATCTGCACCCCAAAAGTTGGACTAACCAGACCAACAATTGAGGTGCAGATTTTTTATGGGTAAACACTACACAATCGAATTTAAATTACAGGCTCTCCAACCTATTCTGAATCGGAAAATGAGTATTAGAGAAGCCGCGCGTTTTTACAATATTCCTTCCAATGCCTTAGTCGGGACATAGTTGAAACGGTTTGAAAAAAGTGGCATAAAAGGACTTATTCCCCGTAAACCATCAGGACGACCGCCGATGAAACCCAAATATGCAAAAATGCCACCGCCACCCAAAACTGAAGAAGACCGTTTACGTTTGAGAATTTTACAGCTTGAAGCGGAGGTAGCCTACCTAAAGGAGTTGAGAAAGCTCAGACTTCAGGACGAAGCCGAGCAACAGAAATTATCCAGAGGTTAAGAACACGCTATCCGTTAAAATGGCTTTTAAGCTTTGCACAATTAGCGTGTAGTACATTTTTTGCTAAACTTCAGATTAAACCGGATAAGGATGAGTTGTTGAAAAAGGTCATTAAACGCATCAAAGCCAATCATCCTGATTATGGCTACCGACGTGTTCATGCCTGCTTGCCAGGCGTGAATCATAAAAAAGTTCAACGTTTAATGCAGACACTTGGGCTTCAAGTGCGGTCAAGAAAAAGCAAGAAATCTACGACCTATCGAGGCACGATAGGGATTATTGCAATATAATCTCAGCTATTCCCCAAACTGGGCGCAAGTAGAGGACATGTTAATGCAAGCCGTCAAAGGATTAAATAAAGCTTGTGGTGTCATTTTACATTCAGACCAGGGATGGCAATATCAAATGGTAGCTTATCGTCGAATCTTGGCTGAACATGGCATCATTCAAAGTATGTCGAGAAAAGGGAATTGCTTGGACAATGCCGCGATGGAAAGTTTCTTTGGGCGATTAAAAACGGAATGTTTTTATGATCGGGAATTTAACAGTAGAGAAGAGATAGTTGATGCTGTCAGGGATTATTTGGATTACTATAATCACCGGCGGATTCAACTAAAATAACAATCCGCACGTAAAACGTGCGGTTTTTAGGCTCCCCTATAAGGGCCTATACTTCACAAGCCCCTCAAGGGGCTTGTGAGAACTGACAACCGCGTCTAATTATTTCCTTGATTACCCCTTAAAGGGGGCAACATGTTCTTTCGTTGATAAATTATCTTGAAACATATCTTCTTTTTCTTGGTTTCTTATATAATCCTCTACTACTTTTATATTTAACCCTACTGTGCTTACAAAAAATCCTTTCGCCCAGAAATGCCTATTTCCATATCTATATTTTAAGTTCGCGTGTCTTTCAAAAATCATTAGCGCTGATTTCCCCTTCAGGTAGCCCATAAAACCTGATACGGATATTTTAGGTGAGATTTTTAAGAGCATATGGATATGGTCTGGCATTGCATGCGCTTCTATTATCTCCACATTTTTATAGTCACATAGCTGCCTCAATATTTGACCTATATCTGCTCTTAACTTTCCATAAATTGCTTTTCTTCTGTACTTCGGGATAAATACAATGTGATACTTACAGTTCCATTTTGTGTGTGATAGACTTGAATCGTCACTGGTTTTACTTACCATGATAATCCTCCTATATGTTGAATTTTGGTTGTCAGCCTTGTTCATTATATAGCGAGGATTTTTTCTGTTCATCGCTTAAGCTATTTGGCTCCATACGCACAGCGTATGGTTTTTATAGCCAGACTTTCGTCTGGCTATAATTAAAAGGACTGAGTCCGATACAATATCGTCTTCAGTCCTTATGTGAATAGTCCAAATTTTTGGGGTCAGATCAAAATTGACCGCTCTTTTTTTATGAATTTTTTAATCACAACTTATCATTTACAAAAGAACTAGACATGCCGTTTTGCTGTTGATGTAAACGCAATTTTATCTGGTCGGTAGCTAATACTCCCATATTGAAACGGTCGACCATCAGCCAAATAAGTCGTGCTCGTCACATTTACGACCATGGCATACTCACCAAGATTTATCGCATTTTTTTCTTCTTCATTTGCATAACGAAAGACAATTTTTCGTTGTGAGTGGCTAATTTTTAATTTTAATTCGTTTTCCAGGTAGTGATAAATAGAGTGTTCTGCGATTTCTCGGCTAATAAACGGCACGATACGGCGATCAAAATAAGACACTTCATGCTCAACCGCTTCACCATCAATTTCACGGAGACGAGCAATGCGGTAGAAATCGATCTGATCGTTGACGTTAAAAATATCCATCAATTCTTCTTCGCCTTGCACAATATACAAGCTGGTTAATGTGGTTTTTACTTGGTGTGTAGAGGCACTGTTTAATTCGCTAACGGTTTTAATTTCAGAAAGCATTTGTGGCTTAGATAAGTCATGCTCTAAAACAATTGAATTTCGGCCTTGTTGCTTTTGAATATAGCCATCAATTTCAAGTAAAGAAAGCGCTTTTCGAATGGTGTCTTTAGAAAAACCATAACTCTGCATGAGTTCATTTTCACTAGGAAGCTCTTGTAACGGTGAAAAATTACCATGGTTAATTTGGCTTTTTATGTCGTTATAAACCTTCTTGTACTTGCTCATTTTTAATCCTTTTATCTACCATTCGTTCCATAGGTATAGCTATAGCATATCATAAAACCCAAAATGTTATACGTACAAAATGTGATAAATATCACTCTTTTACGAAAATGATTTAATCTTTTACGTAAAAGTTATTGCGTTAAAATATGTTTAGGTTAGAATGAGCCAAAATCATGACTTCCTAGAGGAAATATTATGCTGACTCGTTCAAGTGGTGTTCTTATGCACATTACTTCTCTACCAAATTCATTTGGGATTGGTAGTTTTGGGCAATCTGCTTATGACTTTGTCGATTTTTTAGTTGAAACTAAACAAACTTATTGGCAAATTCTTCCACTTACCACCACCAGTTATGGAGATTCTCCTTATCAATCTTTTTCTGCGATTGCAGGCAATACTCACCTTATTGATTTTGATTTATTAACCCAAATAGGCTTGTTGAAGGAAGCTAATTATACATCAGTCAATTTTGGTGATGATCCAACTAACGTGGATTATGAACGCATCTTCTATGCGCACCGTCCAATTTTAGAAATCGCCGTGAAAAATTTTTTAGCTAATCAATCATTCCAAGCGGATTTCCAAAATTTTGAAAAAAACAACCGCTTGTGGTTAGACGATTTTGCTGAGTTTATGGCTATTAAAGAACATTTTGGTAACCAAGCGTTGCAAAAATGGGATGATAAAAAAGTCGTGGAGCGTGATCCAAACACGCTAGAAAAATATCGCACCATGTTAACTGAGCAAATTCAGTACTTTAAAGTAACGCAATATTTCTTCTTCAAACAATGGAGCAAATTAAAAGATTACGCAAATCAAAAAGGTATTCAGATTATCGGTGATATGCCAATTTATGTGGCAGCAGATAGCGTAGAAGTTTGGACCAATCCAGAACTTTTCCAATTAGATAAAGAACGCAATCCGCTTTTTGTTGCCGGGGTTCCAGCTGATCAGTTCAGTGCAACGGGGCAGCTTTGGGGTAATCCGCTTTACGATTGGAAAGAACATAAAAAACAAGGCTATACTTGGTGGATTCACCGAATTGAAGAAAGCTTCAAGATTTATGATGTACTTCGTATCGATCATTTCAAAGGTTTCTCCGATTATTGGCAAGTAGATGGAAAAGCTGATATTGCTAAATACGGTAGTTGGCAGCCTGGTCCGGGTTATGACTTATTCAAAGTGGTTAAAGAACAACTAGGTAATTTGCCGATTATTGCTGAAGACTTAGGTAATATTGATGATAAAGCCAGAAAACTGCTTGCAGATTGTCATTACCCAGGTATGAAGATCCTGCAATTTGGTTTTGAAGATGTCAGCGGGAAAAGCTTAGATAGCCCACATTATTGCATTCCGCACTCCATTGTTTATACTGGCACACATGATAATGATGTGACCAATGGTTGGTATAACAGCTTAACTGAACAACAGCAGCAATATATCAATGATTATACCCACCGCCGTGAGGATGAATCGATTTGCCAAGCAATGATTCGTCAGCTCTTTGCAACGGTTAGCAATACGGCGATTGCAACAATGCAAGATATTTTAGATTTGCCTGCGAGCTCAAGAATGAATGTTCCCTCAACAATTGGTGGAAACTGGCAATGGAGAATGCAGCAATCTGATTTAACGCAAGATAAAAAAGACTTTTTAGCAAAAATGACCACGTTATATCAACGTGTGAATCAGGAAAAACATAATGATGAAATTTAGTACATTTGTAAAAAACGAAACCAATAAATCGCTTGAACAATTAAGCGATAAAGAAACTTATATTCAATTATTAAATTACGTAAAAACACTTTCTGCAGATAAACCGAAAAACACAGGTAAACGTAAGGTTTACTATATTTCTGCTGAATTTTTAATTGGTAAATTACTTTCTAATAACCTGATTAACCTTGGTGTATATCAAGACATCAAAACAGAATTAGAAAGTGCGGGTAAATCATTAAGTCATATTGAAGATATTGAGCCAGAACCGTCTTTAGGAAATGGTGGTTTAGGGCGTTTGGCTTCTTGTTTTATTGATTCCATGTCTACACTTGGCTTAAATGCTGAGGGGGTAGGTTTAAATTATCATTATGGTTTGTTCAAGCAAGTCTTTAAAAAGAATGAGCAACATGCAGAGCCTAATGATTGGATTGAGGATAGCTCTTGGTTAATTCCAACGGATATTAGCTATGAAGTGCCATTTAAGAAATTTACGTTAACCTCTAAATTAGATCGTATTGATATTTTAGGTTATAAGAAAGACACGAAAAATTATCTCAATTTATTTGATATTCAATCAGTGAATTCAAAATTGATTAAAAATGGGATTGAGTTTGATAAAACCGCGATTGAAGAAAATCTGACTTTATTCCTTTATCCAGATGATTCAGATAAAAATGGGGAATTACTGCGTATTTATCAACAATACTTTATGGTATCAAATGCGGCACAATTATTAATTGATGAAGCGATTGCACGTGGCAGTAATTTACATGATCTAGCCGATTATGCCTATGTACAGATCAATGATACGCACCCTTCAATGGTGATTCCTGAATTAATTCACTTATTAACGGAAAAACATCAGATTAAATTTGCAGAAGCGGTTGAAATTGTACGTAATATGGTGGGCTATACCAACCATACGATTTTGGCTGAAGCGCTAGAGAAATGGCCGCTCGATTATCTCGATGAAGTGGTGCCGCATTTAGTGGTGATCATTAAAAAATTAGATGAATTAGTGCGTGCGGAATATCAAGATCCAGCCGTACAAATTATTGATAAACAAAAACGTGTGCATATGGCACACATGGACATCCACTTTTCAAATTCTGTGAATGGTGTGGCGGCATTACATACGGAGATTTTGCAAAATTCAGAGCTTAAAGCGTTCTATGCGTTATATCCTGAAAAATTCAATAATAAGACAAACGGCATTACCTTCCGCCGTTGGTTAGAATTTTCTAACCAACCATTAGCGGCTTACATTAAAGAATTGATTGGTGATGAGTATTTGCATGATTCAACGAAATTAGAAAAATTGTTAGCCTTTAAAGATGATAAAAAGGTTCACCAACAATTAACGAAAATTAAGTTTGAAAACAAATTAGCATTAAAAACGTACCTTAAAGAAAATAAAGATATTGATTTAGATGAACATTCAATCATTGATACGCAAATTAAGCGTTTCCATGAATATAAACGCCAACAAATGAATGCGCTTTACGTGATTCATAAATATTTAGAAATTAAAGCAGGTAAATTACCAAAACGTAAAATTACTGTGCTTTTCGGCGGAAAAGCGGCTCCTGCTTATATTATTGCACAGGATATTATTCACTTAATTCTTTGTTTATCTGAATTAATCAATAGTGATCCTGAAGTGAACAAGTATTTAAACGTGCATTTGGTGGAAAACTATAATGTGAGCGTGGCGGAAAAACTGATTCCAGCTACCGATATTTCAGAACAAATTTCTCTCGCCTCTAAAGAAGCCTCCGGTACAGGGAATATGAAATTTATGCTGAATGGCGCATTAACGTTAGGCACAATGGATGGGGCTAATGTTGAAATTGCAGAATTAGCTGGTGCTGAAAATATCTATACATTCGGTAAAGATTCAGAAAGCATTATTAAACTTTATGACACAGCAGGTTATGTTTCAAAAGAATATTATGAAAACGACAAAAAGATTAAAAGAGCGGTTGATTTTATTCTGAATCCTACCGTGGTAAAATTAGGCAATAAAATGCGTTTAGAACGTCTTTATAACGAATTATTGAATAAAGACTGGTTTATGACGTTAATTGACTTTAATGCTTATGTCGATGCGAAAGAACAAATCTTAGCCGATTATGAGGATCAAGATAGTTGGAATGAGAAAGTGGTGCACAATATCGCAAAAGCGGGCTTCTTCTCATCTGACCGTACTATCACTCAATATAATGCAGATATTTGGCATTGTGAGGGCTAAGGGGAGGCAATGAAACTACTTACCCTGAATGTACACGCTTGGTTAGAAGCTAACCAAGCGGAAAAAATAGAGATTCTTGCTGAGACGATTGTGGAAAAGGGCTATGACATTATTGCCTTACAAGAAGTTAATCAATTGATGTCAACTTCTGCTATTTCGCCAACATTAAAGCAAGATAACTATGGTGTCATTTTGTTGAATAAAATCAATCAATGCGTTACACAAAAATACTCGCTTTTTTGGAGTAATTCGCATATCGGTTATGATAAATATGATGAGGGCATTGCATTTTTAAGCCGCTTGCCCGTTTATGATGTTGATGCGTTTTATTGTAGCCAACACCGATGCCTTGACTCGATTCTCTCGCGTAAAATCATTGGTTTGACAGTAGAATATCAAGGTCAGTTAATTGAATGTTATTCTTGCCACATCAATTTGCCAAATTGCGATGGGGAAAACCAACTCGATAATGTCCGTTATATTGTAGAGCGGAGCCAAAGTGCGAATCTTAAAATCTTGATGGGCGATTTTAATACCGATGCAATAAGCGATCAGCAAGCTTATCAACAAATTAAATCCTTAGGTTTATTTGATACGTTTGAAATGGCAGAGCAAAAGGGTAGCGGTATCACTGTGGAGAAAGCGATTGATGGCTGGAAAGACCATAGTCAAGAAAAGCGATTAGATTATATTTTTTTAAACCAAGCAAAAAGGGTTTTATCCAGTCAGGTTATTTTTAATGGAAAAAATAAACCGATTGTTTCCGACCATTTTGGCGTAGAAGTAGCTCTCATCTTGTAGGAGAATAGATATGAAAAAAATGCTCAGTTTTGAGTTTTGGCAAAAATTCGGTAAATGCCTAATGGTAGTAATTGCCGTTATGCCAGCCGCGGGTTTAATGGTGAGTATTGGCAACTCACTGCCTTTGATTAGTGACGCAGAATGGCTAGCGCGTGTCGGAAACATTATCGCTCAAATTGGTTGGGGGATTATCGGTAATCTTCATTTATTATTTGCTTTAGCGATTGGCGGTAGCTGGGCAAATGAGCGTGCAGGTGGCGCATTTGCAGCAGGCCTGGCTTTCATTTTAATTAACTTAATTACCGGTAACTTTTTCGGTGTGAAACTTGAAATGCTAGCGGATCCAAATGCACATGTAAGTACAGTATTGGCCGGTGAAATTCCTGTGGCGAATTACTTTGTGAATGTGCTTGGGCAACCAGCGTTAAATATGGGTGTGTTCGTTGGTATTATCGCTGGTTTTGTGGGTGCAACAACTTTTAACCGTTACTACAATTTCCGTAAATTACCTGAAGTACTCACTTTCTTTAATGGTAAACGTTTCGTTCCTTTCGTTGTGATTTATCGTTCCGTATTAGTGGCGATCATCTTATCTCTATTCTGGCCTTTAGTTCAAACTGGAATTAACCATTTCGGTCAATGGATTGCTAACTCACAAAACTCAGCGCCAATTTTAGCACCATTTATTTATGGTACCTTAGAGCGTCTATTACTTCCATTTGGTTTACACCATATGTTAACTATCCCAATGAACTACACTTCATTAGGTGGTACTTATGAATTCTTAACAGGTGTACAACAAGGTAAACAAGTATTTGGTCAAGACCCACTATGGCTTGCATGGATTTCTGACTTAATTAACCTTAAAGATGCAGGTAATTTAACGCAATATAACGAACTTCTTTCAACTGTGACACCTGCTCGCTTCAAAGTAGGACAAATGATTGGTTCAACCGGTATCTTAATGGGTTTGACTCTCGCAATGTATATCAATGTGGATGAAGACAAGAAAAAACTCTATAAAGGTATTTTCCTTTCTTCTGCACTTGCGGTGTTCTTAACTGGTGTGACTGAACCAATTGAATACATGTTTATGTTTGTCGCCTTACCGCTTTATATTGTTTATGCGTTAGTACAAGGTTGTGCTTTCGCCATGGCAGATATTGTTGACTTACGTGTGCATTCATTCGGTAACATTGAATTCTTAACTCGTACACCAATGGCGATTAAAGCCGGCATTGGTATGGATGTGATCAACTTTATTTGGGTATCTATCCTCTTTGCAGTGGCTATGTTCTTTATCGCGAACTTTATGATTAAGAAATTTAATCTCGCGACAGCAGGGCGTAACGGTAACTATGATGCGAAAGGTTCAGATGAAGCTTCTAGCAATGAGCCAAAAGTTGCGGATGCTAGTGCGCAAGTTATTCAAATCATCAACTTACTTGGTGGACGTAATAATATTGCAGATGTTGATGCTTGTATGACACGTTTACGTATCACCGTACATAATCCAGAGTTAGTGGGTGATGAAGCAAGTTGGAAACAAGCAGGTGCAATGGGCTTTATCGTGAAAGGCTCTGGTATCCAAGCGATTTATGGACCAAAAGCAGATGTCTTAAAATCTGATATTCAAGACGTGCTTTCATCGGGCGTAGAAATTCCTAAAATGTAATTTAGCCTAAACATTCATTTTATCCCCGCTTTTTAAGGCGGGGATATCATATTAATACCTTATATCGATATTGCTCATCTTTAATCTATCCCCAAATACTATCAACGTAGAAAACATTTCCATAATTTATAAGTTCGCAAAACTTTTTGCATAAAGTTGTGATTTATTTTGCATAAGCGTTTTAGTATTATGCAAAATAAATCACAGATTAAACCTAGACAAAAAACGCCCTTTAAATCATCATTAAAGGGCGTTTAAATTTTACACTTTAGATAAACCCGCACAACATAACCGTTCCTAAAAAAGCAAGATAATTTCCTTTTCTTGTTTTTTCATTTAGTGAAATGGCATTACATATCTGCACTTATTTAGCCGTCCATACCTCCCCAGTCTAATTCGACCGCAGTCAGTCGTTTTGCCGCAATGATGACTTGCTATGCCTGCCGAAGAGAGTAATCCTGTGACCAACTTAAACAAGCACAGGAAACCACAAAATGACAAACTTTAGAATGAGAACCGAGCAAGAAATGATGATGGAATTAGCCCTTGTTGCCGTGAAAGAACACGACGGTTTTATTGCGGACGGTTCGCAATATTCACTACCTAACGGACGGGGGCAAACCTTTGTATATAACACAGCGTTTTTAGATGTGCGGTTTGTGGAAGACGGGCATAAAGATTGTGTAGTCAGATTTACGTCCACACTTGCCCCTTTCGCCCCACCGTTTTATTGTTTGCTTTCCGAATTAGAAGACTAAAACAAAGGCTTCGTGATCACGCGAAGCCTTTTTCATAGCTAAAATTTATAGACTAAATTGTCCTCGTACGCCACTTGGTAGTTCAGCTTGGCATTGACCGTAATCCGTTTGGCGTTTTCAAACGCCTGCCAATTATCCACCTTGTCTTCCAGCATATAATTCACAAATCGAATAAACTCCGACTTCGTCGAGCTAAAGAAAACATACGGCGGTCGCGTAATATTGACCAGTCGCAAGAAATCAATCAAATCAAAATAGGTGGCTTGTTTGTAACTTTCTTGCTTGGTACAAAGGTAAGGCGGATCTAACACAAACAAGGCTTTCGGGTTATCGGCAAACTTCGGCAGCAAGGTATGGAATGACTCGCGAATAACCTCTACGCCGTCCAAATAGCCATCAGCCTTTGGATAATCAGACTGACGAATACAATGCCAGAAATTATGTTGGAATAAGTCATCAAGCGTTGCCACTTGTTACCCACTGAACAATAACCAACTCGCTAAGCAATTTAGATCTTTATATCCTTTGAAGTTTTGAATAATTCTGATGCATTCTGCTTTACAATCCTTCGTCATACGTTTATTTTTTGACGTAGCGTTACCAACTACAGAGTAAAGCTCGGCTCGCAACTGGTTAATATCATCAATGTGTGCCAATCGCTCCGCATAGCCATCAAAATCATTGTAAATGACGCGGGCTTTCGGTTTTAACCGTTTGGCGGTGTGGCTGAGTAAGCCCGAGCCGCCGAATGTATCAATAATCGTCCAGCCTTCGCCATCACCTTTAATATTCTCATTTAAAACTGTTTCAAAATGTTTAAGAAACATTCGTTTTTGTCCGATAAACGGCAATGGGGCTTGTTTAAAGGTATTTTGATTTGCCATAGTTTTTCCTTTCTATTCTATGGCGTTCCGATGCTCAAGGCATTCTGACACTCAAATCAAATTAACGTGTAGTATTAACGGTTTTGCAACGAGGGCATTTGATTTCTAAATAACCAACTATCCCCACTTTCGCCAATAATTTGTTACAAAATGTGCAACGGATTGCTTTAATTGACTGCATATATTTCTCCTAATCAAAAGATTTGTTACAATCCGCCCGCCTTGCGCAAGGTAGGCGGCGTATGGCTATATGCAGGCTCGTTCTGCGTAGCTGGTAACAACGAGCATTCCTAGTGCCGTTGTTATCGCCGTCTTTTCTTTATTGAATTAAACTTTGTGCAGGGTAAACGCTCCTTTTAACTTTTCTCTTTATTAAATATAGCCGCTAGTTGATTTGGGCTAAATCGCCAACCGCTCTCGCTACCGCAAATCGCATTAAAACACCATTCGCTACAAAAATATTTTGAGCGTTTTTGTTTGATGCCAAGTACGATTCCTAGCGCACCCCACCAGTCGTATTTTTTGCCAGAAGTGCGGCTAAAATAGGCTTTGATTTGTTCCTCAGTAACATCGTTGAGTGGGATTAAATCCCACTTCAAGCTATCATAAACATCAATTTGCTTACAACGCACGCCACCGTCACGAATTGAAGACGAATAACACTCGTACGTCACTTCTGTTTCATAGTGATGCCCGCTGACAAACGTTTCTTTCATTACTGCAATTTCACAATGTGAATACGCGCCTTTTGTTAATTTTCTTGTAAGCCAATCGCTCAAACGCGCTAATAAGTCTTTCGGTTTTTTACCAGACTTCTTTCCTTTATATAATGCTAAGTAGATTTTAGTCCCAATCATTGTTGCACCTCCGCTAATACTTTCATTTTTCTGATAATGTCATTATGAATTTGCTGTAATTCTTCTTCACTCAATTCTTCGTGCTTGAGCTCATACTTACGCATACGCTGCACCGCGAGTTGTTCTTGCAGTGTTCGTAATCCTTCAGCCTGTTTTAAAATTAGCAATGTTGCTGATTTATTATCAAGTCCTGCGACAGTTGCAAAACTTGATATATAGATGCTTACTTCGCCAGTAAAATTCGCTTCTTTAAATGCCAGAGCTGCAGATTCACGTTCTTTGTATTCCTCGGAAAAACGCGTCCACTTCGCACTAATACTAGCTGCTGTATCATCGATGCTATCAACTAGTCTTTTAATGAGTTCACGCTTAATTTCAGTTTGCTTCTCCTCATCAATAACCCAGCTATTTCCATTCCATATGTGTAATTCCGTTGGCTTTTTATTAACAAGAATATACCCATTGCCATTTTTAACTAGCTGTTTATTATCAAGCACCGCTTCGTTTTTCACTTCTATTTCTATAACATTATTTAAGTTTTGAGGCGGTGGAAAAATTTGATAGTTGTTTAAATTATCTTTAAAAAAATAGACCTTCATTTACCCTCCTATCGAATGTCAATACGTTTTATAAATCGACCTGCGAGAGATTCAATCTCTATTGTTGTACCGTCTCTACCAACATACACAGCGAATTTCTTGACCCCTACACCATATAAACGACTTCCACCAGAAGAATAGTGTGGAGTTACGTCATGAGTAGCAGACAAATAAACTCCACCGCCACTTTTACCTTCAATTTCTGCACCCACTTCAAAAGTGGCAAGTTCAATATTGTTATTATCATCAAGACTGTGGCCTGATGATGACTGAAGATACAAAATAAGTGTTTTACCAAAACACTTTTCTGAAATATTAATACTCCCAGAACTTACATTACCTTGCCACACTGTTTTTAATGTACTAATTTGAGATAAACTCTCTTGCGCCTGCAAAAATTGCTGATTTATATCAGCTTTTGCATTGTTTATTTCTTGTAAAGTAGATTGTTTATTTTCTTTTATTTTTTGTTCAACCCTCGCAGATAACGCTTGCATATTTTGTGCAAGCGTACCCGCATCTAAAGCCCCAACATTTTCAACAACACCGAATGCTTTAACCCAAAATTGCACGTCATCAAATGTGTTTTTTGCTTTTATACAAAGTTTGAGAATAAGCGATTTAGGGCGAGTTTCATCTCCACCTGTTGCCATCGGGGTATCTAAAAGCGGATGCATAAATCCATTATCACTGAGATTATCATCGGTTGTAGTTGCAGTGCGTAATCGTGAGTCTATAACAGTTTTCGTTTTGTCATAAAAAACATTACTATCACTTGAATTAACCCAGTGTGTTCTAACTTTATGTACGTGCTTTTTAATTTCGTCACTTTGTGTCTGACCGATATTTAATCCATTCCCTGTATTTCTAATAAATCGGTCTTCCGCAAGTGGTACATTTGAAATAGAGCTATATTTATCAACAAGATATTGATATAACTCTGGGTAATTTTGCTGTGTGACTGTTGAGCGAATGCTATCAAAGGCAATCCACCCAGAAGGGATATTATCCACGGCAAAATAAGCCGTCACCCCCACGTCGCTGCGAGTTAAATCAGGAAGTTGGTTGCTGTCGCCCAAAGTGCGGTATAAATCGGGGAAGGTTTGTTGGTTAAATGTCGTACCATTGGCTTTTAAAAAACCAACGGGATTGGTTACCGCACGGGGAAATGACACTACGGCACCTAAAGGCAAGCCTTTTTTCGCGGCTTCGCCCACCGCATATTCAGATGCAAATTTGTTTTTATCTGCTCCATCTGTTTTGTGCGATATTGGCAAAATACCTGGCTCTGTTTCTGTCGCTGATTTTGCTGTCCATTTTTTATTGGCAAGCTCTTCGGCTTCCACACCTTTATCATAAGCCGTTTTAACCGCTTTTGATGTTGCTACATTATTTTCGTCGTTGCTATTGACTGCGGATGATCGTTTGTTAAGAGGGATATAGTTATTTAACGCAAGCTGCACCGTCGCAATCAGTTGCGCAAGTTTTTTACCTGCTTTGGCAGTTAATCCTAGTTCTTCGCTGTCCAACCCTGTATCACTAGTCAACCGCACTTCGCCTTTTTGCATTGTGCTGGCGGATTTACGGTTGTCATCAATAATCTTCACAATCGCTTGATATAACTGCGTTTGTGTTTCTGCCTTCGGGGTAAACCCCGCTTTTTGCAACACATAATGCGCTTCCGCTTGTACATCGCGTACTCGGTCTTGCAAATTATTAAGCCACGTATCGGTTACTCGAGTGCCTTGTTCGCCTGTTGCTGGATTACCATTGTGAAAAAGGCCATCATTGGAATCAATTTGAGGCATTAAACTTTTCATATATTAAGATCCTGTTTGATAAGCAAAATAACAGTAAGTATGTGCAGGTTTTAAATCTCGGAAGAATTCCTCAATAATTGGGTCGCCAAATTCCACTAAATGATTACCTGCAAAGGAACTACCTGCGCGAAAATACACAATATTGTCATCCCCATTAAGCACCGATACTCGCCACATAAAAATCAAGTTATCACGCTCTTCGTTGCGAAATTGAGCCAAATCTCCCGTCGTTGGTAAGTCATTCGCAAGGGGAGAAAACTCTTTAATTTCGATGCGATATCCAATACTTTCCGCAATACGTTTAAAATAGGGAATGGATAAGCCCCCAATCGCATTTAACTTGGCAATAACACGTTTTACTCGTGCTTGATAGTTATTGCTATAATCTGTTTTTATGTCGCATAAACGTTCCCAATCGGACAACATCGTATTGGATCGGGCAGGTTCAATTATTTGCAATAAATCCACCGCACTTTTTTGTAATCGGTCAAATACATGACCATCCACTTCACACTGTGCTAAAAAACGCTCTCCATTTACGTCGTATGAAACAGGCGGATAAAGTTTTGCTAACACCTTTTTGTGGTCAGTTTGCATCATGCCATCTCCGTAACGGTGATTTGACCTAACCGAAACCACTCAATTTTTGTACGCACATCCGCTTTTAGATTAGTGATAGGTGCCGTAAACTTACGATCAACCACACCGACCAAGTTATTTACTACCGCTTCACATTGCGACACAATCAAATCATCGCCTGGGATTAGCGTATTAAAATAATCCGCAAGTGCGGTAGAAATCGCTGCCTTAATTTCGGGTAAGGTCACGCCACTAATTTTTACCTGAATATTAAAATTGACTTTTGTTACATCAGGTTTCACGACTTTGCTTTCACGAGCGGTCACAGGGCGCACATCGTCAATATATTCTTGGCAGCGACGTATTGTTTCATCGCTTGGCACATCGTTATTTGATGTGATCGCAATATCTACCGTACCAAGCCCACGACGCAACGGGTAAACATAAGCCGCATCCACGCCATCCACCGATAACGCCCATGTACGATAGTCATAACGATTACCCCCAGCAGGTGGTCGGCGAATAATCTCAAGCAAACGTTCGAGCAAAGACGCATCGCTTTCTGCATCCGTTGCACCAATTACATCATTTAGCACCACATCGGATTGCACGCCTAAAGGTGCTGCCATAAAGTTTGCTTTTATCGCAGTTTTAATATTTTGGCTGGCACCTGTCGCAAGACTTCGCACGGCAACAACGGCAGAACCACTTGCAGAAATCACCGCACTTTCGGTGGTTTCGTAAAATCGGTTATCGTCTGTTTTAATTTGTAATCCAGCTTTAATCACCGCATCAGGGGTACCTGTCACTGTTGCGCCACGTCCACTGGCATAAGTCGCATTACGACGGCGAATACCACGCAAACCCGCATGTTTTTCAAGAAAATCAGTGTCGGCAGTATCAGGAAAGAATTGTTTAATAATCCATTTTTGATGGGCATAAATACCTTCCGCTACGGCAGCAAGGCTACTGGCACGTGCATAATAGTCACTATCTATGCTCACATCAGCACTCGGTTCTAATGACTGCACATCGCGCAAAATCGCTTGGCGAATATCTTCTAAACTCGGCACAATAAACATGGTTTAAACCCTTTTTAAATGACTTTTACCGGGTGTTTAAAATGATAGGTTTCGCCCCGGTTATCTCGGATGGATATATCTAAAATCAATACACCGTTATGTGGTTGGGTATGATTGACAATAATTTCGTCCACACGTCCATCATCAATCAAGGGTTGCAAGGCTTCTTCGGCATATTGTTGTGCAATTAAACCTATGCGCGACAAATCTTTTTCGCGCGGAATAAGATGGAGCAGAGAGCCTACACGCCCATCTGCCCACCAAGAGCCTAATGGTGTGGTCAATCTGATATACGCTGCATTGGCAAGCGTACTGATTTGTTTACTTGTATAGTCCCCGGTAAACGGGCTGATCTCTCTGTCCATATTGACAGGATAAGATAAGAGGTAAAAAGAAAGGAGATGCAGGGTTTCAGCATCTCCTTTAAGGTTAGATTATTCAGGTTTACTGGTTTTGCCTCCGCTATCGCCAGTATGTTTGTGGTTCCTTAACGAAATTGTACCAGCTTCCACATCGCCGTCAGTCGTAAAGCTACCGCCACGTTGTTCTACATTACCAGTAAAGCTTGCGCCACTACCGCCTTGCACAGCCATACCACCATTACCATTGATTTGCCCTTGGGCAGTAAAGACCTGATCGGTTTCAACCAGTGGACTTGATATATCCACTTTTGTTGTAGCGTTAATCTTTAATACATCACAATCAATCTCAATTAACCGCCCCTTTTTTAATACAATGCTAGAGCCACTTTCATCATAAACGGCCACTTCGCCACCTTGCAGATTTTTCACGCGAAAAGATCCATTCTCGGTCGCAATCACAATGCCGTGGGTAGTTTGTCCGCCAATGGGTAAAATCACTGCTTGCGTGTTTGCCGGAGGCACAGAGGTAAAGCCAAACTGCTGCATCAACTCCACATCTTGCAAGGTTTCATCCGCAAGCCCTGAAGCCTGAACTTTTTGAATATTGTCCGCACTTTTCACTAAGTGCAGCACACCGCGAAAGGCTTGACGGATTTCCTCTGCCGCACCTTGCGCCTTTTGTTGAATGGCTTGGCTTAATCGTCTCATTTTGTCCCCTTAATTCGCAGCCACCCAGCTGCCATGTCCGTTAGTAGCCATTAATTTCTTGCCCTTACGCTTACGTGCTTTTTCTGCTTTTGCGTTGTAAGCGTCTGGTGTCCAAATGCCGTCTTGTTTAAAGCGTAGTTCCGTTTGTGTGCCAGCGTTTCGGCTCAGCATAAAACGTCGCCCCATTAAAAAGAAAATGGCATCAATATTATATTCCTCGCAAATTACATGCACACGTTGCCCTGGTTGCCATAATGTGCCGTCTTGCATTTTGTGATCGGGTACAACGATAGTAAGGGTAAAACCTTCCAGCACACTGTCCGCAATGTATTTTTTCGCCCATTTTTGCAAGGCTTCCAAGTTATCTACATCAGACACTACCACGGTTTTCGGCTTGTAAGTGGTCATTTCAGGATCGTGATAAACCCATTTCAGATCGTTTTTATTGTCTTGCCCTTGCTTGCCGTGGCTTTGCGCAAGAAAAGTGACTTCGCTAAAACGATTTGATACATCAAACGTTAAATCCGCCTGCTCAAAGTTGTTTCGCTTGCCGTCTTTCATACAACACAAGGTTGCCACAGGTGGTGTGCTGTAATCCGCACCGCCCACAATCAGCTCCCCATTTGGCTCAAACCACAAGTGCAAGCCTGCCGAGTTCGCACAACGCATTGCCGCGTTCCATGCTGTTTCGCCCACATCAATATCGACTTTATCTAATGTTGGGTTATTTTCCGCACGCAACGCCACTTTTTTAATGCCAAGTGGTTCGACAATTTTTTTCACCGCATCTAACACGGTTAAGCCTTTTACATTGGTGATGGGGGCAGAGCAATCCACAAGGATACTCGCACGGTCGCGCCCATTGAGGCTATAAGTGCGGTGAGTTTTACTCATAGTATGCTGTGTCGTATCCACGATGCCTGTCATCACCAATTCGCCATTAATGCGCACTTTCACTTCTGCCCCCGAAAAGTCAGGTAAAACCGTGCTATTTGAAGGCACGCCCAAATCAAATTTAAAGGCGTCGGCAGGGATTAAAAAGTCACTATCAATATCATAACTTTTCCAGCTATTGTGGGCTTTGCCGTCCACTTCCACCGTAACATCATTTTCATAAGGATAATTATTTGACATAGCTGTTTAACCACTCCCCACGCTCCACAAAATTCGGATAACGGATCTGCGGATTCAACCTTAATAATTCATCTGCACGTTTGTGATCCTGATAAAATGCATGTGCAATTTGTTGTACGGTACCGCTAAATGGCACCTCACGCACCATTAAAGGCGGTTTACGATTAATTGTTGCAAGGGCAAGTTGAGTAAACTTATGCACTTTATTGCGTAATTGCTCTGCCGTATTGTGCGCAGCCGTATAAAAACTCGTATTAGGTGTGGTTAATACCGTGATATTTTCACCACGATGTTCATCGTCCACTTGTTTGCGTAACAATTGTAAATTATCCATAATTTGTGACCGCACTTGAGTCGTGATGTAATCAATATCCTGTGGCAATAAATCATCGTCCTCTACCAATTCAGTGGCAATACGCAACAGTGCAACACTAGAGGCTAACTGCATCATTAGATGCACGGATTCTGTATCACCCTTGCTAAAAGAAGTCGTTAATGATTTCAACGCGGCTTGTTCTTTGGCAGATTTGATATTCTTACCACTTACCAAATCAGCAGGAATATGCTTAATTTGACGTATTGTGCGGAGTACCTCATCAAATTTTGCACGCAGAGTTAAGTCCTTGCGCGAAGCAATTTGTCGCAATCCAGAATCAATCATCGTCACCAAATCACGCACAGCACGGCTAGATTTTGCTTTAAAGTTATCTTGTGTCACGACAGGCGACACACCATACTTGGTTTTGTCAAAATCAAATAACCCGCACACTTGCTCAAAACAGCCAAATAATGCGCCATAAACACCCAACAAACGTGATTTTGTATTAGCGGCAAAGGCAACAATCTCCATAAATTCGCCATACAATGCCATCGCATCATCAACAAAATTTTCTAATTCAGTCAGTAAGGCATCTATTTTTGCCAAAAGAGAATAATTAAAGACAAAAATCGGTTTAGCTGGCGTAGATTCAATAAAGGTTAAATCCAACGCTACATAGTCAATCATCTCCGCTTCGTGGTGAAAACTCGCCCCAGTGCAAATCATATTTTGCAAACGCCCACGAATCGGATGCACTAATGTTGCTGCCCCTGATTTTTGTAACACGCTTAAAAACGTCTTAAAGTCCGTATAATAGCCTGGTCCATAAAATACGGCTTGCATACGCACGGTTAATGGATTTAACCCCAAATCTTCCACATCTGCGCCATTAACGAAAGGATAAGCATGCTCAATGGTTGAGCGATAGACATCATCATCCACCGAAAGCACATCAAAACGCACACCGCGAAAACTTGCACGTTGTACAGGCATTGTCCAACCCGCCATTTTTTACCCCCGTTTTAAGTCTTGATATTGATACTGAGACGTTTGTTCAGCCACAATCCGTCCGTCTAAATCCACCTTGATTTCGTTTTGAATCGTGAAATTTTGGCTTTCAATGGCGGTTTTTAATCCGTCGCTAATGGTTTGCCCAAAATGCTGAAAATCAGCTTGATAGTTAGCCAAACCAGATAAATCACCCAGTGTGCGACTTAAAGCAGAGTCGGTGTCATTAGCCGCTACAGTTAAGCCTGAATAGCCAATTGTCTGCACCGATTGAAATTTAGGCTTCCCATCTAGGGTGAAGTATTGACGTTCGCTTTCTTCTTTTTCATAGCGAGCCTTTCTTTCTTCAATTTGCTTTCTAATATCGTCTGAAATATCACCTTTTTCTAATCGGCTTTCTAATTATTTCAACGATGATAATTCGACACCTTTTCTCGTAAAGAAAGAACCAATTCCACCATCGGTATTACGCAATGCATCGAAGAGTTTTGCTTGTTCTCTTGATTCACTCACACGATCATTAAACTGTTTCTTTTCTTCATTAGAAGCTAGTCCATGTTGTACTTTATGCTGTAAATCAAGAGTTTTTTGAGATTCAGAATCAAGTTGGGGTGAAGTAGATAAATCAGCAATCGCACCAGCAAAACCAATTTTTCCAACAGTTTTCAATCCTTGAGCGACGCTCAACCCCAGAGAGCCTACTGTTGCCGAACCAGCTCCAACACCACCAAGCCCGCCAGAGATCCCTTTACCTAAAGCACCCCCCCCCATTTTCCCACCCGTTAATAAATTAACTAGAGAAAACCCAGCAAGTCCTGCACTAAAGATTTGTAACGCGTCTGTTGCTCCAACAATGGCTTTGGTTAAATTTGGAAATTCTTCCATATTTTCACTTAACCAATCTGCGGCATTTCCTAATCTATCATTTGCACCATTCCAGTTTTCAATCGCTGCCATTTCCTGCTTGTTATGCGCAATTTGAAATTTCACCGCATTTTGCTGACGCATAAAATCAAAATCTTCTTTGTTGAAGTTGCCTTTTTCAGCAATGGCATATTGCTCATCTACATTTTGAGCCGTATTTTTATCACGGCGCATCGCAAACATAGCTGTACCCGCTTGAATATCTGGCATCACTTCAGCAAGTTTTGTGGTTTCCACATATTTCGCTATACGCTCTGCAATAGCCTGAGCTTCTTTATCGTCTTTTGCGTTATTAAGTTTTTTTAGCAGTTTTTGATACGTTCTATCGCTTGCAAGCACCTGATCAATTATGCTCATAAAGGCTTCAACCGCATTTTTGCCTGTTTTCATTTCGTTCGTCATGGATTTTTCAAAATCAATGCCATGGGTTTTCTTGGTTTTGGGATCATAAACTTCTAATTTTTCAAATTTTTTTGCTGTATCACTAGAACGCAGTTTTGAAAAGAAATTGACTAAGTTAGTTGAGGTTTGTCCCGTACCGCCTGAAACCTTATAAACTTGTTGCGCACCTTTAAACAGCTGTTTTAAGTCTTCCAATCCCCCCAAGCCAGCATTGCCTGCGGCTGAAAGAAATTCAGGGGCATAACGTGCCATATCTTTTAATTCAAAACCGCCCGCTTTACCCGACGCACTGGCATAATCAAGTGCTTGTTGAATATCATCAACTTTAATGCCGAAATTCAGCAATGAATTGACTAATGCGGAAATATCATCAGTGCTTGCCCCAGTTGCAGTAGCGTTCATTTGAATTGTTGGCAAAAGTTTTAATGCATCCTCAACCGAAACATTGCCTTCACCAATTAAACGTCCAACAGCCCCTAATGCATCTTCTTTTGTGCCGCCATAATTTAGCGACGCTTTAATTGCGCCATGGATTTTTTCTTTACCTTTTGTCTTTTCTTCTATACTTGCACCTGAATAAGCTGTATTTGCAATTTTTGCCACTTCAAGATCATAATCTGCCGCCTTTCTAATTTTGGGTACAGCAACCGCTGCACCAGCGGCAACACCTACCGTTGCACCCGCAATATTTCGACCAACATTGCCTAATCGTTGCCCCCACGTGGTTTTCCCCATTTCCGCATTAAGCCCTGCAATCTTTGTGCGTGTGGCTTCAGCCGCACGGGCTAATTCGCGACTAGTGGCTGTGCCACTACGTTTTAATCGGTTATAAGCGGCAATGGTATGATTAATTTCTTGTTGGATTTTATGTTCACTTCGCACGCCTAAGGTTTCGCGTGCACTTGCCATTGCCTTTGTGCTTTGCTTAATCTGCGATTGTGCTCGCTGAAACACTCGGCTTGCCTGATCGCGTGCTTTTAGCGTCAACGCCAAATTCATTTCAGCCATTTTTAAACCCTCTTTAAACTCATTTTAAATCCACAAAAAAGGGGCTTACGCCCCCTTAGTTTTACGACGCATAAGGTTGTAATGCACCGTGTTGCCTTTTTCTGACTGAGTTTTAATACCTTGCGAATGTTGCCAACTTGCCACCCACGCAGCAACTTCAGCGTGACACATTGCTCGTACTTCTTCAGCAGTAAACCCAAATTTAGCCAATAAAATAACCGCACTTCGGTAATTTTTCTCGGCATCAAACACAACGTAATGTTGTTTTATTCGGTTTCGGCTTTGCTCGGGTTTTCCCCAGCGTCGATGTGCTTTTTTCGCAGTTCTGCGATAGCTTGCGTAATCAGCACATAATCATCCGTGGCAAGGTTATCCAGTAAAAACTGTGGCGTGAGCTTATCTTGCGCAATACCGATAATATCAAGCTGTTCAGATAAATAAGCCAAGTCCACGAGCATTTGCTCTGCTTTCGTGAGGTTTGCTTTCTCATCTAAACCAAGCTCGGCGACTTTCTCAAGGGCAGCACATTCGCCACCCAAGGTTAGTAATCGCACGCCAAAGTCAAAATAACGCTTGTCTTCATAAGAGATACCAAGAAGTAAACGCATTATTCTTTTACCTCTTTAAGCGCATTCATCTGGATATCAATAACGGCTTCGTTATCCACCGTGTATTTCTCGCCTACTTGGGTAGTAAAGCAACCAAGGTAAGACGTACGCTTATCTTCTTGATTAAGCGGATAGACCGTGATTTTCGCATCACTGATACCAGCCCAATCAATCTCTGAACCATCAATCGGCAGCGCAGCAGTCACTGACAGCTCCCAGGTCGTAATGCCTTTGGCAAAACCACGTGCACGACCTTCAGAGTTCATGGTTTTGACTAATTTACGCCCAGTTTGTTTTGTGACATTTAAATCGGTAATTTCAAATTCAACGCCATTTACTTCTAACACCGCCATTCCAGCATATTTTTCCATTTACGCCCCCTATAAAATTAAATCAATTCGGTTAGCGACAACGTGTAAGCCATTTACCACATCAGCTGGGATTGCCGTATCTAAACGATTTGGATCTTTGCCATTGCGAACAACAAGCAATTTACCCTTGTTCGCATCCACATTTTCTAAAATCTCTTGTTGCTCTAAACGATAGAGCACATCAAGGATTTCCGACCGCACTTTTGGTGGGGTGCGATTAGATAATTTCGCACGAGGGAAACGTAACTCAATACGCTGTTCAATGGCTTTACGCGTATAATCAAGTGTGCGAATTGTGGTTAAGTCTAACCACGCAGGATCATCTACATTCGCAGGTGACTTGGTATAAGTCGTAATTGCACGCATAATTTGCACACGATTATTTACCACTGTAATAGGGGTTAAACCGTGGAATAACGCCTGATTGACTTCGGTTTTTAACGGTGTTTGAGTGGCATCAACAGGGGTTAAACCTTTAATCTCAAGTGTATTTAACGGTTTAGCTGGGTCTTCTTCGCCTGCAATAACCGCCCCATATCCCGCAGCGATTAAGGCATTAGATTCCACCGCCCCTTTATACCAACCCACTGTAATACGGTTAGCATTAATTTTCTCGGTATAAGTGGTACCGCTTGCCAACGTACCATTAAAACCTAATACGCCAACACCTGGTTTTTTCTCAACAGGACTTGCTACCGACTCTAAATGTTCGCGCAAGGCTTTCGCATTTTTATCATCCGCAAAAGGGGAGATAATCACGTGATAGTGCTGACCAGCTACAGATGCTAATGCCGCTGCTAAATCGGCATTTTCGGCACCATTTGCAAGAGCAGAAACATTCACTGCCATATCATTTACGCTTAATGTGGCATTGACACTAATCTCATTGCCAATTTCGCCTTTACATTTTGCAGTAAGCGTAACAGTACCTTCATTGACTGTTGTACTGACAGGACAATATTCCCCCGCATTAATCACTGCATTTAAACGGGCGGCAATGTTGGCAGCAGTTTCCGATTTAGCAATTGCCACCGCATAATCAAGACCACCAATGATAACTTTAAGCACCCCTGCATTGCTTGCTGTGCCTGTTAGCGTAATGGTGCCAGTTGCCGCCACACCTGAATCACTCTCTTTTAAACCAATCACCGTTAAACGGATCATGGCATTATTTTGGATAGCAATACGCGCCATTAAGTGAGCCCAAGACCCAGCACCAAATGTATTTTTTGCATCTACATCCGAATAAATCGGTGTCGGTGCGCTAAATGCTTTTGTTGCATTTAACATCGGTGCCACAATTAAGACATTTTGCTCATTTGTTGGCAAAGTACTCACTGCATTGCGTGAGTTGTATTCTGTATAAACACCCGGTTTACGAAGACTCGTCGGGATATTATCAAAATCAATATTCGTTTCATCCATTGTCTTTCTCCTGTTCTTTGCGTGAACGTGTTTCTGTGATTACAATCAAATCGCCATCATTAATACGACGTTGATAATAAATCGACGGCTCTACCTCTACCGGTACTTGTTCAATATAGGTATAAGGCTGATGTTCCATCGGCACCTTAATGCCTATTGCTGCTTTCACTTTCATTTTGTGTCTCCACCTCAAACGGCACTTTGGCACCGCTTATTGGGTCATAAATGTTGTTACCAATACGCTCTAACATCGGCTCTGATGGCGATAGCTCACCATGATAATGCGTAAACAGATAATCAGGATTTTTGTTATCCTGCGTCATTTCAGGATAACGGCCATCTTCTAACGGGCTCAAATCCTCATAGACTGCGTCATATTCAATCGCATAAGCCGTTATCGCCCCACCTTTAAAAGTGGCATTATTAAAAAGCGTACGCACCCTAGTCGGTTTCAATGGCTTGACTAATTGCCCTAAGGTTTGCGCATCTAACAAACGGCGTACTGCTGTAATCAACTGATTAACGCCCACCTCTCGTTTATCCGCTCCCCCTTGTCGTGCCGCAATATTGCTACGCAAGCTATTTACTGCCACGATAATGACAAAGTTTGCTGTAGATTGATGTCGTTTCAAATTGGTGCCCATACGTTCGATACGTGCGCCCCCAAAAGTGACTAAACACATCGGCAAACGTGATGTCCCAAGACTTTCATCATCGAGCTCACCACCGTAGCTTTTAACGGTATTGACTAAACGCCCTAAGCCACGCTGTAGGCGTTCTACAAGAGCATTTTCAATTTGAGTGATCACGCGCAAAAATCCTGTTTTTCGGATTAGTAAAAATCACGCCATTGTCGTGTTCGTTGGCATCATTATTCTCTGTAGGCGGCAACCCAAGTGAAATCTTACCCATACTGATATCCTCAAGTTCTTTTAAACTTAATTTATAGCGTGTAATGATTTCTTCTGTAATCGTCACATGAGACATACTCGCTAAACGATAACGTGCCAAATCACAACAAAGTCGCACTAAGTTTTGTGGCACACTCACAAGAGGGAGGGTATAACGTGCTGCCAAATAACCATCAATTTGGCTTGAGCTATCAGACAATGCAACATCAAGCAAATTGTCATTAACTTGCCCAGTCAAATCACGGTCGGTCAGTTCAATGGCTTGCACTTCCCCTACACGTAACACAAAATCTTCTGCACTGGCGTAATGCATCACTCATCCTTATTTATCGCAGATGGGAATAAGTTCTAACCAGGGATCTTCAGCAAGCATAATGACTTGCTCACCCGTCAAGTTTTCAACTGGAATTTCCACCGCACTTTCTTTGTTAAAACGATAGCCGCAGCGACCATAAGAGGCTTGCGGATGAATTGCACGTAACGTCACTGCATAGGCAATAGGATGAATCACATCACTGCCTTTGGGTGCGTCATTTGACTCGTCTAAAGTGCGGTCGGTTTCTGTGGTGTTTTCCGCAGAATCGGTTTTCACTTCATCGTCTGTCTTGTTTTGTTTTTTCTTTGCCATTTTTGCTCCTAAAGGGCGATTACTCGCCCTTATTGATGGTTATTCCGCAATGATTTGTGGAGACACAATCACTTTCAAACGACCTTTTAAGATATTAGTTGTGCCGTTAATTAATTCACCTTCGCAGATTTGACGTGCTTTGAATTCAAGTGCAGGTGGCACTAAAATCACATTCGGACGAATGTTCAATAACTTGCCACCGTCACCTTTTAAGGATTGCATTTTGGCAATGACTGCCATAATGTTTTCCGCAGTAAGTTCAGTTTTCTCCACACAGTGCGCTAACTGCCAAAAACCAAAACCGGCTGCACCACGAGCACGCACACCCCATTCGTAAATATCTTCGTTAAATACGGTGTCAGACTTGGAAGGATCAAATTTCGTTTCAATTTCTGGTGCAGTACGTTCTTGCCAAATTAACGGTTTAATCGCATTGGTGGTGTCGAAAAGATAGAATGTTGGTGTATCATCTTTTGTGCCAGTCGTTAAGTTACTTTGCTCTTTACTTGCACCTGTACCATCCACATTTGGGTAAACAGGGTGATCAGTATCAAAGTAATTTTGGCCGTCATAACAAAGCGTGGTTTTACCTGCTTTTAACAAACCAAACACCAAATCATCAGGCAATTCAGCCGCACTTTGTGCTGCCTGTTGCACCATTGGACGGAATAAACCTACTTGGTCATCTTCAATATCGGTACGAGGAATACCCACCGTGCTTTCGTAAAGTTTGTTTTCAATGCTGGTGCCTTGTGCTTGCATTGCTTTACGCTGACGTTTATTTACCCATTCCACCATTTTCGGGAACTGGCCTAAGAAACCATAGGTGTTCACTTTGGTGTTAGAGGATACCTTCATTGCAATCAAGTCCCACTGCGGTTTAATTAAACCTAAACCTGCAGCAAAATCTTTTTTAAACTGGGTTTCAATTGCCTTTAAAACTTCTGATTTTTTAAAGCTCATTATTTTTGCTCCTTATGTTCTGCTATAAATTCCGCTTCAGTCATACCAAGCGCACGTGCTGCCGCTTGTTCAGCCGCACTTAACGCCGCCACGTTCTGCTCTGGATCGTCTTTTGCTTGTGGCTCACCACTTAATGCGGCCATTGCAGGTGCTTTTTCTAAGTAAGCACTTAATGCCTCAACAGATAAACTTTGCGCCCAATCTTTTAATGCAGGAGCCAGTTTGCCTTGCGATAATGCCGCTGTGATTAATGCCGCTTTCTTGTCTGCTTCTACAGATGTTTTAAGTGCATTAAAATCAGCCTGTAATGCGGCTACCTGTTCGACTGGCACAAATTTAGCAGGATCAGGGGTACCCACTTGTGTGGATAATGCTGCTACTGATTGTTCTTTTTCAGCTAATTTTGCGTAAACATCTAACAGGTCCACAGGGCTATCGCCTTTAGCTGCCGAAAGTGCGGTCACTTTCTCCGTAATGTCAGCCTCACTTGCATCTGCTTTTAAAGCAAACAGTGTGCATAATGCTGCCAATAATTTTTTATCCATTGAATTGTCCTCTTGTAATAAATTCACGCTGGCTGCTACCATTGCTTCATCCATGCCATCTAAAGCAGGCGTATTGGTTAATGCAGCATGAAAGATCTTGCGAACATAGCCGTCTGTGTCGTAAGCAAACACAGCCGAGATATAACGATATTCGCCATTTTTGATATAGTCCGCGGCTTTATCCGTCCAGCGAACATCGGCAAAAATCCCTTGAGGATTAAAATAGAGATATTCCATCCAACCTGCACTCGGTGCTTCTTTGCCGTTTTTTAGGGAGTGAATAATTTGGTGTTCATAATCAATAGGAAGGGGATTGCGTTGATTATTTGCCAACGCCACCACATCCGCGCCATTTGTATCTGTTACATACCATGCCTCCACATCCGTTGGTCTGCCGTCTGTGGCGCGAAATTTGCCATAAGGTAAAAGTTGGATACGACCATACTTCGCCTTGTCAATTTCAAAACTACAAGCGGCAACTGTTAATTTCATCTTAAACCATCCTTAAAAACTCAATCTAGGATGGCAGAATATCGAATTGAACGAGATAACAAGAGATGACTGGCTTCAGCACAACCCAATAATTTGAAATGTTAGACAATGAGGAACAAGCCTCACATTAAAGACGTGAAAGATTGAATGATTGAAAACAACCCAAACCCATTTTAAAACGCTTTAAAACCGTTTTAAATTGTTTTAAAAATTTAAAGATGAAACATTATACCCTAAAAGTAAAAAATCGCCCTACGTGCGATTTAGAGCGATTTTCTGATTTATTTAATTAAGCGTTGGAAGTAGTCTTGCACGTCTTCCAAAATATCTGCCTTATCTTGAGGTGTTAAAGCCAAAAAAGGACGAGCTGGAATTTCTACTTTACGACCTCGTCCAGCTTTACCGCCAAATTGATGGATTGCAGCATAAACCTTATTGCTTCCTACAATCGCTTCGCTATTATCACTTTTGGTGATAATTTTTAAGCGTAAATCTCGGCTTTTACCTTGTAAGATTTTTCCACTTTTATTGGGGTGGGCTAAACCCTGCCAATCAGGGCGACCTTCCATTTCAAAGTTTTTATCCACGGCAAGGCGCATCGTTTCAGCAAGATCTGCCATTAAATCTTGACGGTTTTGCGTTTTTTCGGCAACTTTGCCTAATAACCTTGAGATATTTTCTGCATTTTCTATTTCAATTTTGATCATCTATTGCTTACCTTAAAAAGACGAGATATGATTAGAAAGCTTAAATTGATTGTTACCAATGGGGAAAGGGAGGGGGTAAAAGCCCAGTTATGTAGGTTCGAATCCTACCATCAATTTAAGTCGCCTACGCCAATTGTTTCCAATGGGTAACGGTAAGGTTTAATTATCTGGTTATGCAGGTTCGAGTCCTGTCATTGGCGTAGGCGTTAATCAATTTCTCCGTAAAGCAAATCAAATTTATTCTTGTCCTGAAGCGTTGTTATATCTAGAATTTTTTCCCCACTTCTAATGCTATTTGTATCCACACCGTTTTCCTTATAATTAAGTCGGATCACAGCTTTTCCATTTGGATTATCAAATAAATAAAGAATTGTTGATTCTCTAATATTAGGATTGCGACTTGTTTTATCTCTTAAAACTGCTTTTGGCTTGAGTAGCATTTCAGGTAGATTTTCCCAAAATTCAATCGGTAAACGTTTATCTCCTTGTTTTCTTTGTGCCTTACTATCTCTGTAAGCATGATAAAGCACATTGTCCGTAATAGAAATAACCGAAGATTTTAATATAACATTTTCGTTTTCCAGTACATTTAAGACTTGCGGTAAAATAGCACCAACATAAAACAATTTGTTTTGCGGTGTTGATTTCCCACTATCCAATGTTTTTTTAACTTCTTGAACGATGTTTTTAAAATCATTTTTAAATGCCGTCATCAATTTAGCATTTTTAAATGTTTCATTAATTGCGACTGCCGCAACTCTAGGTGGTGCATTAACCCCCTTTTCAAGCATGGTTTGCCCTAAATTAGCAAGGTATGATTTACCAGGGTTATAATTAAACCCAGCATCAGTTCTAAATAATCGCCCGTCAGGTAGCTTATAAGCTGTCATTATGCGATCAATACCACCGATATTTTGCACATATTGCTCGTAGTCTTCTTCAGTGGTTTTACGCAACTGCCAGTCAGCATTTTCCTTTAAATCACGCTCTTTTACGGCAAAGACTTTGCAGCGACAATTCCAACCGTTAGGCGGATAAAAGGTATCCCAAAAAGGATCATCAACAGGATAAACCGAATTATGCAATGCAGCATGGCTTGGACGTGCATCGGACATAGCGACATAACGCCAATAAGGACGCAAATGCGCAACTTCTTTCATCGCCTGATATTCACCAACACGTTCTGCGATTCGCATATTAGTTTGGTAAATGGTATTTAAACGATGAGGGGTAAGACGTTTTCCCATCAACTCACCGTTTTCATCACCCAATAATTGTGCTTCTGCTCCTAGCCAACCTTTATCATAAAGCACTTTCCCAATATTTTTTTCCCATTGTTGCTGGGGTATCCCTGTTTTTTGCGCCTCAATTAGGCTCTGATGAATATCGGTAAGAATGTCCTGTTTTAAAATACCTGCAACTGTAAAGGCTTTAGTGTGGGCTTCTTGCCATATTTCATGCCAATGAAAGCCAACGGCATAACCTTTAGAAGATAAATATTCAATAGCTTTCTCGGGTGGCAAACCAATAGCAAAGCGAAAATCATCCAATTCCATTTTGTTTTGCTCCATTGATTCTGCCCCAAATATCCGCTACAAATAAGGCTTGCGCTAATCCTTGTACTAATTCTTCATCAGATAAATGAGGATAAGCCGACAATGCGATTGTCATAGCCTCTTCGTAATCTTTTCCTTGATTAAATGCCTGTGCAAGATCAGAGACTAAAGGTTGAATTTGCTGGTTTAATTGTTGAGGAGGCAAAATAACATCACTTAAATCTTGAGAATCCTGAGCCGACAACGCAGCAGCACAACAACCGCAAGTACAGCCTTTGCCGTGGTTAAATACGGCAGAAAGTGCGGTCGTTTTTTCGTCCGTTTTCTCGCCTTGCGGTGTGCTTAAAATCAGTTCGCCTTCCTGCGGTTCAGGAATTCCTAATTTATCTCGCACCCAACTTTCAGAAATCTGCACGCCAATGCCGGTAAGTTTTGGGATAGCTTCTGCAAAGACCGATAAATCTTCATATTCTTTTGTGTCAAACTCAAAATAAGGGATACGATGTGGCGCAATATTCGGATCAACATTAATTTGCAAATACGGCAAAATGATTTGTTGAGTGATAGTTTGCACAATCTGTTTCGCATCGCTAATCATCAAATCACGACGCACTTCATTATGCACATTACCTAACGCATTGGTGGAGCTTTTACCATCCGCCCCCGATGTTAAGGTTTGCCCCAAAATCAACCGAGCAATAGATTTCTCACACCAATCAACCATTTGTAAAAATGGATTATTGCCCGATGCTGCACCCGTATTAGCGACGTTATGCAGTTCAATCTGCATCGATTCAGGCATAATGCCTGCCGCGTTATGCCCAATTTCAGCCAACGCACGCAGTAAAGTGCGTTTCTCCGCATTAGTGGCGCCAGCACCATATTTACCAATGCGAATCGGCATACCATAAAGCTCTAAAAACTCGGCAAAATCACGCACAGAATAATGCTTATACATATGAAGCCATGCCAATGTGCGATATAAGCCATCACGCGCCAACTGTGTCGAACGAGATTTATGGCGATGTACCACCCAACCAAAAGGACGTAAAGGCTCGCCCATTTGATTCGCTGGCGTGCGTAACAATAAACTATCGTCTTTATCCAATTTAAACCAAGACTGAGGACAAGGTTTAAAGCCTTTTGGAACCCATTTGCCATCCACCTGTGCCCATTGAATTTCCAACGCCGAAAAACCGTGTCCCACGGCATCCATTAAATCCATAAACAAGTCTTCAAGATTGGGATATTGATAAAATAACTCATCAATCTCTGCTTGCAATTTTTCTTCTGCAGGGGTTGCATTACGTGGCTCAACAATACGCCAATCTAGTGTTAAAACTGAACGCTTACGCGTCATCATATTCGCTGCAATACTGCTATCTTGCTCTTCAATATCCATGAAAAGTTGATGCTGCGCCTGAATATCGCCGTTTTCGGCATCCTCTAAAATCTGCTTTAATTTTGAAGGCGTAATTTTTGCAGAGGGGTGATCATCTAATACACGCCCCGTTGCAGTCACTTCCGCTTCATCGGTTTGTGTTGGCTCTGTTTCATTACCTTTTAAAAGCCCTTTAACCTTATCTAAAAATCCCATTTAAACTCCCTAAAAAATCAACCGCACTTTCATCATGCACCGTTTGCCTACTTTTGCGCAAAGAAAAAGTAGATCGCCATCGGCGAAACCCGATTTCAATTAATCTCGCCAAAACGAATAAAGATCATCGTCTTCATCTTCCACATCAAACGTATCCAACTGATCCAACCCAATCCACTCAATCGCTGCCGAACTACCCACTGCATTACGCCACAACATTTCCAGCGCATCCGGGCCGTCATCATGATCCGCTTTCGGAAAATGGCGTAACTGGGAAATCAGTGTAGCTTGCGAGCTATGCAACAAAATTAAGCCATTCACCATGTGAGGTTGTAGGCTCTCAATACGCAACATTTTGTCTGTATTTGGTTTCGTTGCCGTTGCAGGAACAGGAATGCCACGTTGTGCCGAGCGTTTCACTAATTCATCTTTTAAAAACTCTTGGAATTGCACCGTTTCAACAAACCAACGCTGACAGTGGTATTGCTTCTGCATACGGATCACATCTTCAATAATTAAATCAGGCAGACGTTTTTTCACTTGCGCTTCCACAACATATAACTTGCCTGTTTCTCGATGATACCCGCCCACTAAAATGGCGGATGGGTCACGGCTTGCCCCTGCTTTTCCTAAGGATGGGTCAAGCGCACCAAAGTAAATCAAATTTGCTGGCAATTCCGTCCAATAAGTCAAACTATTGGCAAACATCGCATCATCACTGCTTAATGGATCATTTTGATATTCCGAATCAAAGGTGGCATGCCCATCACGAGCACGAATTTTCATCAAGGTTAAAATAGGACGAGCAGCCCAGCTCACTACTGCGCCTTTATCCATTGCCGCTTGATTTTGCGTATAGAAAGCATCAGCCACCGCTTCGCCCTCGTTTAAGTAGAAGTCCTCCCACTTATCCCACAGGCTCATATCATCAGGCTGACGAATTAAGGCTTTAAACTTTGCCGTCTTCCACGCTTTACTTGATAAAGTGCGGTTTAAAACACTGTCGTAATGGAGAATAGTCCCGATATACACCACATCTAACTTATCCCCAGCTGCCCCTAACGGAAGGACGGTTTTCTTCAACCAATCGTGCAATTTGTCACGCTGTTCAGGGCTCCGCACTTGTTCGTCATTTTCAATATCATCTAGCACCACCAAGTCAGGACGATACGCCCCATGGCGTAAACCACGCAATTTCTTGCCAGAACCTGCCACTTGCACTTTTTGATTGGCTTTCGTGATAATGGTTGCCGCTTGCCATACGCGCCCTTGTCCTGCCATTTCGGGGAAATCAATACGCAAACGTTGGTTAAATTCCAACTCTACTTTAATGGCTTCCAACATTGGATAGGCTTGGTCGATACTGTCCATCACAATCAACGCATAGCGTTTTTTCTGTGTCACAAGACAGTAAAGTGTAAAGAGCTGGGAAACCAAGGTCGATTTAGCTTCACCACGTGGCGCAGCAATGGCTAAATGCACTGATGATGGCTGTTGTAATACTTGTGGCAACTGCTCAAAAAGATAGTTATGCAACTGCGAACGAGAGCGAGAACGCACATAATGCGGAAAGTAATTCGACACAAAAAAGTCATAGCCCGAAACAGGATCTAACACCTTTTTGCGTCGCTCACTAATGGCAGCAAGAGAATCATCCCACCCCTCAAACTTTGCCTCGACCTTTTGTCGCAAGCTGTCCGAATAGGCTTTTAATTCTGCTAATAATTCTTTATTTTTCATTTTTTTCCTGTTCATGTGCCATTCGGCTCCCTTCTTTGCCGCCTGAAAAATAAGGAATTTGTAGGAAATTTGCGTCTGTTTGAGTCGCTTGCGACGAGTTCAGCAAATTTCCGTAAAGCAAATTGCTTATTTTTCAGGAAACAAGGCAAAGCAGGGTGTGCTTTCTTTTGCCTACTTTGCTTTGCACAAGCAAAGAAAAGTAGGTCGCTGTCAGGCGAAATCCTGACTATTTAAATTCCTTATCTAGGGCTTTTCCAAATCCTTCCAATAAGTCCGCAAACTCATTAATCAGCTCAGGTTTATTGGCTTGTATATAATCCCCAAACATAGTGATGGTCTTTATTGCCGTCGCCATTTCCGACACTTCAGGCAATAATCGCTTACTGCTTGCCACCATTTTCGAATAGCTATCACCCAGCCCCTGAATCAACTTCGCTTTTTCACTCACAGGCAATGCTTCCGCGCGCTTAATCTCATCCATTGTGTTTTCAAAATAAAGCACAAACGCAGTCAGCATGCCGCGCGCCACATCTTCCACTTTGCCACTAGCCATCGTATTCGCATCACGCACTTTATCCCAATTATCGCCTTTGGCTTCAGCTTCACGTTTCCAGCGACGTGCCGTGTTGTAAGATACCCCTGCTTTTTCAGCGGCAATTTCCAGTGTTAAGCAATCAAACACATAATAACGACGCACGCTTACTTTGGTTTTATCATCATGCGCCATTTTAACCCCCGAATTTTGCTTTAATCAGCTCAAACCCAACAGAGACGACCAAGCCACTTAACCCGCCAATAACCGCAGCACGCACACCTAATTTCGCTAAACTTTCTTCTACCTTTGCCAAGCGAGTATCAATATCATCCACTCGACCGTCTAAGCGGTCGATTTTATGGTTCGCTTGTCGGCTTAACGCCAGAATCTCATCTAATTTGGCATTAATTTCTTGCTTTTCTGCCAATTGCGCTAATCGTTTTCGTTCTCTTGCTGACATTATTTATCCACCTTTTTATCTAACTTCTGATTGATTTCTTTCAACTGATCGCGCACCTCTTTCAAAATGCTTTCAAAGTGCTTATCTTTCACTTCAGCAAGCTCTTTACTCTGAAAATCCTGTTGCATTTGCTTTTCTAAGGCTTTAATCGCATGCTGATTTTCAGCCACTTTATCGTTTACCGATTTCCACACCCAGCCAACTAATGTCATAATCAACGTCGTACCAATCCCAATAAACACTTTATCGTCAATCATTTTGACTCCTTACTTTTAGTGCAAATCTCACGATAAGTCGCATTATGTATCGCAATTTGTCGCAAGGTTTCCGTGCTATCTTGTCGGCTGGCAGTGATAATGCCAAATCCACTACAACTTGGATTAATCACGGAGATCGCCTGATTGCTGCAGGCGGTTAATGACATCATCACGGCTTGTGTTACGAGTGTTTTCTTCATTTTTCTTTCTCACTTCAAAATGTTTTACTTGAGTTTCAGCCACGGCTTTTTGCGTTTGCAACTGGGCATTGGTTTTTAATAATTGCTCAATCTCACGGCGTGCATGTTTCAGCTTAAACATCATATACGCACCCAATAGCGCGAAAATCCCAAGTCCTGCTAAAATAATCTGCATACTCATCAAATCCCCCTTGGTCTATCCGTTTGTTCTGGCTCCACATAGGTTTCACCGGTAATCGGTTCTTCTGGCTTGGTTTGTTTGGCTTGAAAAGCCATCACCGCCCCTTTGGTTGCGGCAGAACCACCACAAAAACAAGCAAAATAAAAAAACAAATCCGTCACCGTAGAACGGTCAAGATAGACCGCATAAATCAGCACACCTGCCATCACCAAAAAGCCGAAAAACTGAATAAAACCTGTTGTACTGGCTCGCCCATCAACATTGGTAAATAATTCAAAAAACTTATTCATCGGCATAATCTCCACATAATCATTTTGGCTGCAGTCGGTTTCCCTCTAGATACATAACTCCACGCATTTTTACTGTAAAAGTGCGGTCGATATTGCGTGACTTTTTGAGGCTTTTGAAACCAATTTAAAACACGTTTAAACACGCCTAAAAATTTAAACTTCATTGTCGATTGCCCCATATTTAAGATTGCCCGCCACACGACGCACCCAACCTTTACCAAAGGTTGCAAAAGTGCCAAGTTTGCAATAAAACTCAAGACGTTCAGCATTCAAACGCATAATCACATCAGATATCGCCATCTTCTTAATCGCCACAATGGTCATATTGCCAATAATGCCGTCATCCGCCACATTCACCGCACGTTGCAACATACGGCTTGCATTGCCTAATCCATGGTTTACCGCTGCATCAAAAAACTGGAAAGCCACCGCTTCCGGCATCTTGTCGCATTGATAACGCAACCAAAAGGCGCAGTAGTAGATTTTAAAAGCCTGATCACGCGTCATCACACGCATATTGCCCTGATAACCATTTGCCAAAGCGGTGCGTTTAGTAATCCCCCAATGGGTTTCCCCACCTGGGTCGCGAGGGTCATTGACATAACCGCCTTCATGCCCAATTAAGCGGTTAAAGATTTGTGTAAAGGTTAGAGACATAAAAAAATACCCTTAATCTATTGAGATTTAAGGGTATTGTCTTAAAAACAGAGTAAAGAAAAGAGAGGAGCGATTTCAGCACTAAAACAAGGCAAGATTATGGTTTTCTTCAGGATGGCGAACCTGTGCCAAAATCTCCCAACCGCTCCGATCAGAAAGTTGATATTTCGGACAAAGCTCAAGCATTGCCATACGCCCTGATTTATTTAAATGCTGGGTAAGATAATCATAATCGGCTTTAAAACGATAATTACGCAACACACGCAATGCCGTTTGGCAACGAGGAATATACAGCCACTCCCCACGAAAAACCTCTCGTAATTTCACCGCACTTTCCAAACCAATGAGTGCTTTAAGCTTAGGAAAATAATGCACCCCATCAGTAAATCGAAAGGTTGCTCCACCAAAATTTGTAATAATTTTTTCCACCGCAGCAAAGCCCACCAAATCCACCATCTGCTGCACCGTTTCAGGCAGTAATTCAGCCACATCTTCCAAAGATTCAACCATAAACACCTCCGCAAATTTTTTTACGCAATTCTCACACGGAAATGTTAAAAAGGCGGTGTTTTTGAAAAAAAAGATAAAAAAAATCCCACCGAAGTGGGATTTTGTGATTTAGCAAAGTCGGGTGTACCAATCTTCAAGCGTTTTTGCACGACGTGATATTGTACCTGTCCCTTGCAGATTATTAGATAACCGCTGATTGCTCGGCAAATTTGCAGTTGAAAAATAGTCGGTTAAGAACTGGCTTGCGTGTCCTTTCATATCCTCACCAGAACTTAATGACCAATTATGCCATTCAACATAAACATCACTTTGCCGAAACGCCCAAGAAAGCAGACTCATAGGAGTTGAACTCGTTGCAAGTTTGATACCGTTTGGGGTTAAATTAAATTGGAAATCTAAAAAACCAAGGATTCTAGCGCTATGTGCGTAATAATCGACTTGTCTTTCTGTTAGATTAAGTAATGAATGGGAAAGAAAGCCATGTTGATATTTACATTTAACAACAGCAATCACTTTATGAAGATCGTCCGCTTGAGGGACATTTATACTAATTAGAGGCATTTTTTTACCTTTTTGTTAATTTTTCCTTTGAAAACGAAAAGCAAAAAGGTATTATTGCACCGTGTTTACACAAAAATAACTTGCTTTTCGTTATAAAGGTAAGTTGTTTGTTTGGCATCGCATAGTCATTGGTAGTGAGGAATGTGATACCGTCTCTTAGGAAGACCCGATCAGTTGGCGCTGATTGGGTTTTTCCATATCTAGTGGCTATAAAAACACGGAACCCCTCTAGATATTAATTTCAATTATAGATATTAACGATCGAAAAATCAATGAAGATCGTTGCAATCTATCAAAATATTTTCTGAATCGCTTCCTAACGCACGATTTTCAAAAATTTGATGTTTACCATGCCTAAAAAATTTTAGTGCTTAAATTGCGCTTTATTTTGCATAAATAGCATTTAAAAATTATATATAAACACATATAACTATTTTACGTGCATAATTATGCTGTTTTACTCGCATAAAAAATCCCACCGAAGTGGGATTTTCTTTATGCCTTAATAGGCAATTCTTCCACTAACTGTCGCACTGTGCTAACTTGGCAATCCAATGCTGTGGTAAACACCGCAATCATCCCCGCAAGTTGGCTATAACTTAAGGTATCCGCCGTGTTGTCAGTGATTTCCAAGAACTGGCGCAAACAGTGCAAGCCACCAAGGCTACTTTGAATTTCATCAAATTGATATTCTAATTCATATCCGATAATCATCTTCTCCCCCTTACGCCAACAAATCCAACTGCACCGCAGCTGTTTTTGGTAATGTGGAGGAAAAAAAGCCCAAATTCCGCATTTTAAATGCCATCCATTTCACGCTATCTTTGGTTTTGCCTAATAGCGTACCAATTTCACGATAACTTAAGCCCATTTCACGATAGCGTAAAAAGTCTTTCGCTTGTGGGTTTGCCGTTAAAAAGGCGGTTTGCGCAGTGGTAATTAAACGTGCTAATTCATCTGGATTGTTGCGTAAAAATGTAGGAATGGCGAGCATTTGCGCTTGCATTTCAGTAGCCAAAGCAATAGCGTGCTGTTCCATTTTGATAAAATGGCGACGAGCTTGGCGACCAATTTCAGACCGTTCCAGCATACACAGCTCTTTTGCCATATCGAGGGTAATGTGGTATTCCTTGACTTCTTTTTGACGCGAACCAAAGAAACCTGCTTCGGTGATCATTTTTTTATGAACACCGATAAAATCAAGGTTTTCTTCAAATCCATAATCAGAAATACGTTTTTTAATCCAGTCAGAAAAATGCTGTTTACTTTGAAGAAAGTTGTGTAACTCACGTGCATTGATTAATTGAACAGATTGATTTTGAATTGAACCATTAAAGGTTTTGATTGAGAAGTTTGTCATTTCTTTCTTCCTTTTGATGGAATATCCCTAGAATTAGGGCGACCGACAGCTCAAAACTGTGAAAGAAAACAGCGGAGTTATTCCCCACGCAACGTTTAGCAGTAGGTCTGTTATTGCCTACAGCCTACTTGTTGCATGTGTGAGTATTGTATTCCTCGCACTGTCGGTCATTGATTAATATTTTTCATTTTTCTACCGCACTGGTATTCTGATGCTCAAGGCATTCTGATACTCAAATTGCAGATAAAAAAATAGCACCTTGGTTCGGTTGTGCCTACCGTTCTCTCGGGCTTTTGAGACCCTGATCGCAAAATTAACCTTTTTTTAATCAGAAATCAAGGTTTTCTACCCAACATTATGCAAAAAGTTTTACGATTTTTGTTGATTGCGATCATACACCGCCAACATCTGCACTACCTTTTTCAACTGCCACGGCTGTAACCAATGCACAAAATCCACTTTAAAAGAGCGTTTCGCAATACCATCGGCATATTCTTTCGGTAAACCATGTTTTGCTAAAAGTGCGGTAATTTTTGCTAAATAAATTTTCTTATCTTCACGTGGTGCCGCACGATTTCCCCAAAAAGGACGACTGGATTTAAAACCCTTTTGCACCATAACATTTAACACCTGTTGCAATTCACTTTCCGTCATTTCAGTACAACTTGTTTTCCCTGTTGTACTCACCAATAATTGACGATAGGTTTCATCATCAAGACCTAATTGGCTTTTTCCAATATGGATTTTAGTGATTAAATTTTTACGCAACATAGCCTTTCTCCTGTTCCACTTTCCAGCTTCGTAGGGTGGGCTTTAGCCCACCGCAAATATCATCACATTCTTATGGTGGGCTAAAGCCCACCCTACAAAACTGATTTTTCAGGTCTAAATAGGGCAATATAACTCACCAACGCACGGGCATTACGACCACCCAAATTGGATATTAACCCCAACATCTCACGCCCCGCATCATCTTCCAACAACGCATCCAAATGGATATCACTGTGGCAAATAGGGCAACGACATAGTTTCATGATTGTTCCCTCAAACTTGATTTAAAACACATTACTCAGCCCACTTCATCTAACTTATCCCCTCTTTTGTAAAGAGGGGATAGGGGAGATTTAATAGGCTGTAAATGGGTTTTAGTCGATAGGTGGTTGTGGCATTGGTTGCCAGTGGGTGATTTCCGCGCATTCTCCGTCTGCGCTATACCATTTATCACCAAATATTTGTGCTCCGAAAATTTTATTATTTTCGCCAGCGGTATATTTGCCATAAACCAAAACAGGCACTGACCGGATTAAAAGATCAAAACCTGTAAATGTATCTGGCAACCGCTCCGAACACTTAATCCAACCATTGTTTTTACTCATTTATTCCCCCATCCGAATTGAAAACCCACCGCGACGAAATACAACATTTTGATCGTCTTCAGTAAGTTTTTCCATTAATTGATATGTTTTAGGGCATCTGCCAGAGCCTTTTTCTTCGTTGAGTAAACGTTCTAATTCATCCCAATGTTCCACCAACTTTCTCCAAATTGGGGAAACTGCGCTCATCTTATAAAGATAATTTCGCATTTCCGGTGCTCGCTCTAATAACTTTACACAACGAGATAAATCGCTCGGATCAAGTGGATAGCTCTTACGTCTTGGCACCACATCAAAACCAATCACAAATGCCATACATTTACTGCTTAATCCGACATCTTCATCATCTGCCAGCCATTGAATGATTTTTGTCTGCATTTTTCCTCCTTATTAATTGAAAACACATTACTCAACCCACTTCATCTAACTTATTCCCCTCTTTCGTAAAGATGGGCTAGGGGAGATTTAATGGGCTGTAAATGGGTTTTAATAATCTCGTGCCTTTTGCACATCAATCGTAATTTTCCCCACTCCAATCATGTCATCATCTTTCCAACGAATCACATCTGCTAGAGTAATATTCAATCCAAGTTCTCTAAGCTTTTCGGCTTCGGCTCTCGCTTGTTTTTGAAAATAGAACCATTCTTTGAAATCTGCTAAGAATCGTTCAAACTGTTTTTCATCAAGCACTAAAATATCGGTCACATTTTTAAATTCGTAAATTTGTTCACTCATTATCTATTTCCCCTGTAACATTAAAAATTCACTTTGTTTTATTTCCGTCAAATACTCATGGATTAACGGGAAGTCATCCCCACCAAAGCCCTCTGATTTAACTGGTATCTCCGCAATAAAGTGATCGCTTGCCACGCCACAAACTGCAACATATGCCATACGATCCCCCATCACCCAACAACTAATACCCAACTTACGGAGCATAAAATCATTAAAACTTGGGTATTTCATAAGTATTTGTCTAATGGCTTGGATTTTGGCGTTAAACGCTTTGCCGGCTTTGGTGCGATTGTTGCCGGTAATATTCACTTTCTCACCGGGAAGCATTTCAAATTTATAGGTTTTATCCTCTTTGATTTTTTCAAATTCAGGATTGTTTGCATGACACACAATGCCGGAGATGCCATTTTCACTGCCACGCCAAAACTCATAAAACGGGATAGTGTCAAAAATTACGTTTAATTCTTTGTTTCGTTGTTCACGGTCGATATGCCATTGTTGATAATGAGATTTAACCGGCTCAACATTTAATGCACATTTAAAATATCTAAATTCAGGTCTCATATTTGCTCCTTTAATAAGTGGGATATTGGCTTCTCAAAATCCGATAACAATTGGTCTTTAACTCAAAAATGCTTCTCGGCAGAGCGTTAATAGGTAAGGATTTAAAGGCTTTACCGCTATCGTCCATACCATACGGCACACCGATTGCGCGCCAACATCGTGCGGCGTGTACCGCTGCGTCTTTAACCACACCCGAGTTAATCACAAAGCTATTTGGCCCAATGCGTTGCAACAAAACACCTTGTGCCATAAGCTTTTTAACCCGCCGTCTAAATTGACTTTCGCTTAATCCAGAGCCTGCAATAAGTTGGCTTACACCCAATATTGCAAAGTCTTCTGCTCTTTTCTCTGCATAATCATCGCTATATGTACCAACGCTACCACCGATATAATTCACTAAGGTTTCTTGCGCAATACGGTCTAATGTTTCATCCCAAATATACTCAAGGATATGTTCATCTAGCACTTTCATACTTTCCCCAATCTCATTCTCAACCCTGGCAACAAATTCTGTACATTTCCCACATAAACAGCAGCATATTGAGCTTGCCCTGTGCGAAGATAGGTTTGTGCTTTAACAAGCTGCATTGCTGCTTGTTGCAATATTTCATCCAACCGCACTTTTTCTTGTTCTGTCATCCTGCTCGTCTCCATTCATCTTTCGGCATTTGCTCTGTTACATCTTCTTTTACCCATTTCAAAAATCTTTCGATAGTCACTATCGGGTATTTCGCGCCAAATTTCACACTTGGGCTATCATATTTCACGTGGGTATCGCTTAACCAAATAATCTCTCTGTCATTAAGTAAGCGGAAAAAACCGAAACGTTGCGGTCGTTTAGCTGAGTAAAGCGACCTATTTTTAAATCATTTTTTGTTAATTCACTCATACTTCCTCCCCTTCAATCACTGAATCAATTTCCACAACTAAACCGGTTAATGGCGGAGCGGTGTTTAAATCACACAACTCAATAGCTTGTTCTAGTGTTTCCGCTTTCATTTTCACTTCAATTACGCCATAAAGGCGCACGATATAATCAGCCATAAATCCTCCTAAAAAGGTCTTCTTAATACTCGTTCACAAAACGCGGCGCGGTGTTTGCACCACTCTAGGTTACGTACGTTAGGTGCGTTAAGTTCTGCTATCGCCCATTGCTCTTTGGCGTCTTGCAGTTCGCCTCTACGTTCACTGTTTGCCGCTTGTTCACTGTAATATTTAAAGCGATCAAACTTGTTGATGTTTTTGTTCATAAGGTTCTCCTGTTGGTTTAAAGCTCATTATGAATGCCCCTCATCTCATTCCCCCCTCTTTCGTAAAGAGGGGTTAGGGGAGATTTAAAGGGCATTTAAATAAGTTTTATAAATTCTTAAACATCAAATATGCTAACCACGCATATAGTGCAAAAAGACAAATTACAACGATGCCAGACTCACTCATCTACGCCCCCGCTACATCTAACGCAATCGGCACATATTGTTCGCTTTCGCCCACACGCTCATAAAGTCGCACATAAGCCTTACTGCTTACCACTTGCACGCTTTCGCTAATCGCCTGCATTGCGTTTTGCCAGCGTTCATCCTGAATATCAACACGACGTAATCCCAAAATCCGTGAAGTGTTGAGATTTCCTTCCTTGTCCACATTAAACGCACGTTCAATTAACGCTTTTAATTCAGGGCGAGAGCCTTCGCTCCATTCGTTCAAGCACTCATCAATCAACACTTTTGCCGCCTGAATACGTTCATCAAATTGCAAATGGTCATTAATCGCACGTTGGATTTTGTATTTGCCGTCGTAGCTATAAAGCGTGATATTGCCTTTACTACCGCCCACTTTTGCATTGTATTTTTCAGCCGAAAGTTCAATAAACGCCTGAATATCGCCGAAAATGCCATCTTTAAAATTGCGCATCTCCTTATTTAAGGACACGCCTTTTTCCACCCATTCACGCACAAGCACATCACGTGCTTTGTCGATGTCTTTCACTAACTCAGCAGGGGTTAAATTGCCTCTTGCATCACGCCAATATTCTTTCCCTTCAATCATTTGCTTCATTTAGAGCTCCTCTTTATCTAACTTAATTACTACAAGTCGCTTACCTTTATCACGTTTACATCGGGCGACTGTTGCCGAGCTGTAAATCGTTTTTTCGCTCACATTGAGTTTCTTTGCTAATTCTTCCGCAGTCCCGTCACCCAAATTCTCTTCGCCACGATAGACTGCATAAATTTGCCGACGCATTGCCATTCCTCCTCCTATTTCAAATATTTCCGCCAAACCACACGGATACCTTCCACCGTAAATTGCGCTTCTTGGTATCGCCCCACATCACGCCCCACGTGATACACATAAGCCTGTTGGTCTTTCTCGAGCTTTTCTGTTACCGCATTATTCATCACACGCACCGTCGGTCTTATCTTCTCAAAGTGCACATTAATTACCGTCAGCCCAATTTCATTTAAGCGTCTCACGGCTTTTTCCACTTGTTCTAAATAAGCCAACATCACGGCATTGTTTTTGTTTAATTGTTTAGTTGTATTGGGTTGTAACATGGTTATCTCCTTAACTAATTAACATTTTGCTGTATTGTTCAATCATCTCTACGCTAATTTCGGTTTCGTTAATCTCTGCCGAACGCACAACACCTCGCATTAACTTACTTAATCGGCGTGCGTTGCCTTTACAGGCCTTCAATAAAGGAGCATTAAATTCACTCGTATTAAGCGCACTTTCCGCTAACATGGCTAAATCGTCATCAGGTAGGGCATTACCAAGGTCACAAGCAAATCCCACTCGACTATAAAGCTGTGCCAGTTCGTTATTTTTCCCTTTTAAATTCACCAACAAGCGAGGCATACCCGCTAAAATCACGCCACAATTCGTTAAATCGTGAATGCGTCGGATAAATTCCAAAGAGCGGGTAGAAAGTAACTCGGCTTCATCAATCATTAACAAACGTTCCGCACCGTTGAGTTTTTCCACAATACTTGCCAAAACATCATTATTAACACCGCGACTGGTCGCCCCTACAGTTTCAGCAATCTTGCGTAGTAACACTTTCGGTGTGCAACTTGGATCAACCTCAATCAAAATGGCTGAACTATGTTCTTTCGCATATTGTTTAAGCATTTGTGTTTTTCCTAATCCTGCCGCACCGTAAATCACATTAATTTCGCCCTCAGCGTGGGCAAAGTGCATAATTTCCATACCACGCTTTGCTGTTTGAGTGGGGACAAATGCATTGTTGTATTTCGCTTCAACCACTTTCGCCTTATGGCGTGCTAACAACTCATCCACTTTTTCATCGAGCCACTTGGTATCAGTCGGGTATTTACCGTTTAAATATTGGCTCACTGTTGTAATGGACACATCAAACAAGGTTGCCACTTGTTTTTGGCTCATCTTGTGCGCATCCATAAACGCTTTTAATTCTTGTGCTTTCATTGCTGCTCTCCTTACTCATTCACTAACTTTTTTCTTTGTTCCCACGCTTCTTTGTCCGCTTTGGTTAAGAAAATTGGGGTAGCTTCCTGTTTGGCTTTCGGTTTTGTGCGTAACAATTCAAAACCTTGCTGATGCTCAATCGTAATAATCGGGTTAAGTTCCGCATTAATCTCATCAAGCTGTTCTTGTTTCAATTTCGCTCGGCGTGCATGACGCGCTTGACGTGTTTTCTCAACATACGGCATTGGGAAGGCATCACGTTTATTGCCATCTAATTCGGCATAACAAACAAAAGTGCCGTCTTGCTTTCTCACAATCACTTGGCTTGGATCATGAATATCAAACATCACTTGCACCTTTTGCCCATCAACATCGAGCAATTTCGCGCTAAAGTAATAATTATTGAAAAGTTGTAACCAACCACGTTGTGCCACACGTAATGTACTTGGGCGGAATAAATCCCTTGCTTCCACTGGCGTAACAAAGACCAAATCATCAGGGTTCATTTTTTCCATCAACTGACGGCGTTTTTGTGCAGGTGTCATCCCCCCTAGTTCTCTGTGCTCGTGTTTATTGTTGTATTCATCAATGCCTTCTTGGCAGGCTTGTAAAAACTGATTCCAGCTTGGCAATTTACCCACTGCCCATTGTTGCTTTGGCGTTAGCTGTGTCGCACCTTTACGCTTTGCTTTATCCAGTGAAATCACTGCGGTGCTCACTTGTCGAATAGTGTCGCGGTCTGCCCCTGTGCCGTGATAGGTTTCAAACTGGCGAGCGATACGATATAAAATCGTTCGATGCACCCGCTCAATAATCCCACGCCCTTGTGGATTGCCTGGAATCCCTGTTTGGTGATTAATCCCCAAACGCGGCAACATCCCCGTAATATCACCATCAAGCATCCAGTTTTTCTCACCCCCACCGTTATCGGAGTAATAAATTGCGGGTATACCGTAGCGTTCCACGCCATAACGCAAGGCATCTGCCACCGCCAGAACGTTTTCCGCTAAACTAGCCGACCAACCCACAATAAAACGGCACGCGGCATCCATAATCAACGTTACTTCAGGAATAAATGGGCGACCGTGTTCAGGATGGGCGACTTTCAATTTCATCGCATGACCATCTCCCACCCACACATCATTTACCTGTAACACGCTCCAATCGCGTTTTACATAAGTGTTAAGGGCGCGGAGTTCAGAACCCGTCTTACGACCAATTTCTTTAATGTGTTTTGGCAATTTCGCCAACGCAGCACGAACTTGGTCAATACTCGGTTTCATTTCTAAACGTAACGGCTCGTCTGCAAAACGTGCATCCCATTCAGCCGAAAAATAGTGATAGGCTTCTGCCACATTGATGCCATTGGTTTGGCGATATATCGCCAAAAAGTCAGGCAACCACACAATTTCTTCAGCCTTTTTCGCCACCCGTTGCATTGGTGCGAGGGCTTTTAATCGTTCTTCAGGGGTATCTGCCTTTTCATAATCCAACACCCATTGATTCAAAGTGCGGTCAGATAAAGTGCGATTTTTCCCTTTCTTGTTATTGGCGGTTTCAACCAATCCCATCAAATCAGAAGAAATGCCACCATGTTTGATTTGTTCACAAAAAAACTTAATCGCCTTGTAACGAGGTTGGGCTTGTTCAAGCTGTGCCACTTGAGCAACCAAAGCCATTCTTGCCCCTGCCACTTCACGTTGTTTTTCCGTTAAAGTTTTTAATTCCACCTGACGGAGATCGGCGGGGAGGGATTTGGGTTTGGCTTTCACGATAGAAACTGCAAATTTAGTGCGAATCTCAGTTTGAATTTCTTGCGGTAAAGATGCCAAGGCATATTCTTTTCCACCACCTTTGCCAACTCTTTTTTGAGTTGCCCAACCATTCTTCTTAGCTTGATAAATAATTCCTTGCACCGAATTAGGTAAACAAGATAAACTTAAATCAAGTAGTTCCTTGGCTGAGTAGTGTGTTTTGAAGTTGTCAATATTCATTGAATGACTCCTTTAAACTACTTTTCTGCAAATTTTTTATAGTTTCGGTTAGCGTATCGGCTTTGCCAAATAACTTCTGCTGGAACACCTATAGCTTCCGCAATAATACGCTCACCCTTTAACCAAGGTCTGTCTAACGCATTTTTTAATGTGCTAGCTTGGCTATAACCATGCTGTAAAGAAAGCTGTCTTAATGACCAGCCTGCTTTATGCAAAGCGGCGATAATGTCGGCTCTATGCCAATCATTCGCTGTTTTTTTATCGTTGTTTAATGTACTCATTAGATAACCTCATTAACTTAACACAAGAGATAACAAACCTCTTTAAACTACAAGTAAAGTTTAAAAACCTCATTTTAAAGTTCGATTGCCTAATTTTTAATCTGCAATCGCTATAAGTTATTGATTTTGCCAAACTTTAAAATAGTTTAAAGAATACGATTGAGATTTTAAAGTTATGAAGCCGAAGTTTAAAAACGAACTATCTATAGGAACTCGAATAAAAGAATGTCGAAAAGAGTTGCAATTAAGTAGAAATTTTGTATGCAAGAAGCTGGATAACCTTGCATTATCTACATTACAAAAATGGGAGGTAAACGAAAGAGAGCCTTCAGCTGGAATGATTGTTAGACTTGCCAAAATCCTTCAAACGACTCCTACTTACTTACTAACAGGGGAAGATAAAATTGGAGCACTTGTTAATATCGTTCAAGGCGAACGGTATTATGTTGATTCTGATAACGTCTCTTTAATTGAAAGTTATTCATACATTAGAGTTTCAGCCGGTTTTGGAAGTTTTAATGAAGGAATAGTAGATAACGCTGATGGTGAAGAGCCATATTCTGACCGCTTAATTAATCAACTTGGTGTAAAGCCTAATCGGTGCGCAGTTTTCTGGGCGCATGGAAACTCAATGTTACCGAGTATTGCCAGTGGAGATCAGCTATTAGTAGATTTAAGAAAAACTGAAATATTAGGGGATGACAAGATTTATCTTGTTCAAAACAATGAAAGCGTTTGGGTTAAACGAGTAAGAATAGATTGGGATGGGATAGAGCTAATAAGCGATAACAAGGAAGAATACCCACCAATTAAAATATCAGCCAAAGAAGCAGAACACTTGAAAATATTAGGGCAAGTGGTTCATGTAGGTCATAAACTAATTTAAATATAGCAAAAACGGTTTTTAAAAGTGTTTAAAAACCATTTAAAAACCGCTTATTCGTATGCAAATAAAAACACAATTTTCGACCATTTTCCCCCAATCCCCACCATTTTCCATTTTTGCATAAACCCCACCTCTAAAAACGCCAAAGCCCCACAAACAGGGGCTCCAGCCAATTTTTTCCCACCAAATTTTTTCTTTTTCCTTATGCAAATATTGTCACTACCCCACAAATTTCTGTACTATAAAAAAATACCGCCCATTGTATAACGAGCGGTATTTGTAGTATTAGAAGGGAAGTGGTCATTAAATGATTAACTGACCGATAATACTACGAGTTTCTTCTCGAACCTCGGTGAGTTTTACTTTCACTAAATCCCCGATTTTGTAACGGCGTTCGCCTTTAATATAAAGGGCAATCTCATCTGAATTCACCTGCATTTCTTCTTTATTATTATGTAAAGTGGACGCAGGTATAAACATTGAGGCGCCATTTTCTAATAATTGCACACGTAATCCACCACGCATTACATCTTGCACTTCTGCATTAAATTCCACATTTTCAGCCACTTTCGGTGCAAGATAACGGCAATATAGCCAATCTGCAATATCACGTTCTACGAGGCGATTTTGGCGGCGAGCCTCTTGCAAACGTGCCAACACGTCATTTTGTGGTTTTTCATAAGGCTGTTTTGCCAGCACGGCTTTGATTAAGCGATGATTAACCATATCTGAATATTTGCGGATGGGCGATGTCCAAGTGGCGTAACCCTCTAGCCCCAGCCCAAAGTGCGGTGCTAATTCTGATTTAAATTCGGCGAAAGTTAAATAACGGCGTAAACGCAGTTCTAAATAATCGCTTTCGATGGGTTCAATATCGTGGCGCATTTGGCAATAGCCGTTTAAGGTTGCTAAGTTTTCTACTGAATAACGTTCTGCCAGTTCAGTTTGATTTTGTTCATTGGCTAAATTTGCCATTAAGAAATTGTGTGCGTTCTCTAAGAATTTTTTATCAAAACCGCTATGGGTGTTGAAAATGCCTGTTTTTGCCTGTTCGTCTAAAAATTGTGCGGCGCAGATGTTGGCAATAATCATTGCTTCTTCCACAATTTGATTGGCAATGCGGCGATATTCTGCTTTGATTTCTTGCACTTTGCCGTTTTCTGCCAGCACAAAGGCATAATCTGGTTTTTCTTTAAAGAGTAAGGAATGGGTTTTGCGCCATTGAATGCGGGCTTTGGTAAATTGATGTAGCCAGTGAATTTGTTGTGCTGTTTCTGGCGTTTCTGGCCGCCATGCATTATCGGTTTGTTCTAAATAATCCGACACTTTGTTATAAGCCAATTTGGCTTTAGATTGTACATAAGCGGAAACAAAATGCGGTTTGGCTGTGATGTTGCCTGCAAGATCGGTTTCGATATAACAAACCAGTGCGGGGCGAGTTTCATTGGCGATTAAAGAGCATAATTCATCTGATAATTCACGGGGTAACATTGGAATGTTAAAGCCCGGTAAATAATTTGTGAAGCAACGCTGTTTGGCTTCTTGTTCAATTTGAGAATCTAAGGCGATGTAAGCGGTTGGGTCAGCAATGGCAACCACTAATTTCCAGCCTGTTTGTGTGCTGTTTTGTGCTATGGGTTCGATATATAAGGCGTCATCCATATCCATTGTGCTTTCGGAATCAATGGTTACAAAATGAAGTGCGGTCAGATTTTCGCGTGTTTTTTGATCTAACATTTCATAAGATTCTGTGCCTTGCACGGGATAGCGCGATTGTTCGTGGCGTGCCAATGTGACCCACCAAGGGGCTAATTCATCATCAGCTCGGCAAATAAATTGATTAATTGTGGCGTAGAAAAAGCGATCGTCACGTAATGGATGGTTTTTTAAATTTGCGACGACCCAGTCGCCCTCTTGCAGTTCTTCTTTAACAGATTTCGCCTGTTGTGCACCAATGGGTTGATTAATACTTGGGTGATCCACCAGCACTTGTAATTTCTTGTCTTTATTGAACCGCACTTTTGCAATGAAACGTGTGAGCATTGGCTCAATTAAGACTTCTGGCTCGGCTTGTTCTTTGTCGCCTTGTTTTTCAATAGTGGCTTTGATTTTGTCGCCATGCATCACTTTTTTCATTGATGGCGGTGCGATGAAATAGGTTTTTTTATCGCACTCTAAAAAACCGTAGGCTTTATCTGTGCTTTTTACCACGCCTTCTACATGCTCTTTGCTGTCGTGGATTTGTTGTTTAAGTTGTACGAGTAAAGGATTATCTTGAAACATAGTTATTTTGAAACATCGTTATATTTTAAAAAAGCGAAAAGGCAGACTGAAAAGCCTGCCTAAAAAAGAATGTAAGAAAAATTATTCTTCGCCTAATTCGCCCATTGCAGTAATGCTGAAACCTGCATCAACGTGAACGATTTCGCCAGTAATGCCAGAGGCTAAGTCAGAGCATAAAAATGCCGCTGAGTTACCCACATCTTCGATAGTGACAGTGCGACGTAATGCGGCGGTTTTCTCAAAGGTGGAAAGCATTTTTTTGAAGTTTTTAATGCCTGATGCCGCTAAAGTGCGGATTGGGCCTGCTGAAATGGCGTTTACGCGAATGCCCTCTTTGCCTAAATCTGCTGCCATCACGCGCGTTGCAGCTTCAAGAGACGCTTTCGCTAAACACATGACGTTGTAGTTAGGAATTGCACGCTCAGCACCTAAATAAGAAAGGGTTAATAACGCTGCATTTGGATTTAAGTAAGGACGTGCCGCTTGTGCCATTGCAACAAAGCTGTATGCGCTAATATCGTGAGCGATACGATAGCCCTCACGAGTTGCCGCGTTTACGTAATCGCCGTCTAATTGATCACCTGGTGCAAATGCGATTGCGTGAACAAAACCATCAAATTTATCCCAACTCTTACTTAATTCTGCAAAGCAGTTTTGGATGCTTTCATCGGTTGCCACATCTAAAGGAAGCACGATGTCAGAGCCAAATTCTTTGGCAAATTCTTCTACGCGAGGTTGTAATTTATCGTTTAAATAAGTGAAAGCAAGTTCTGCGCCTTGTTCTTTCATTGATTTTGCGATCCCGTAAGCGATGGAACGATTGCTTGCAAGACCAGTTACTAAAATGCGTTTACCTGTTAAGAAACCCATAATTTTTCCTATGTTGTTAGCGTAAAAAACTTGCGTAGTATAAGCGAAAATTTGTCTTTGTACAAAGCAGACCAATATTTCTAAGAAAACCAACCGCACTTTATTTACAAATTCGTTTGAGCAAAAACCTAAAATCAGGGAAAATAACCCACATTTTTAATTGAACAAAGAAGAAACAATGAGTTATCCATTAGAAGAAGTTAATAAACGTCGCACTTTTGCGATTATTTCCCACCCTGATGCGGGTAAAACAACGATTACTGAAAAAGTACTTTTATACGGCAATGCAATTCAAACTGCAGGTTCTGTAAAAGGCAAAGGCTCGGCGGCTCATGCGAAATCTGACTGGATGGAAATGGAAAAACAACGTGGGATTTCGATTACCACTTCTGTGATGCAATTTCCTTATAATGATTGTTTAGTGAATTTGCTCGATACCCCTGGACACGAAGATTTCTCTGAAGATACTTACCGCACTTTAACCGCTGTGGATAGCTGTTTGATGGTTATTGACTCTGCCAAAGGGGTGGAGGAACGTACGATTAAGTTGATGGAAGTCACACGTTTACGTGATACGCCCATTATTACGTTTATGAATAAACTCGACCGTGATATTCGTGATCCGATGGAATTGTTAGATGAAGTGGAAAATGTGTTGAAAATTCGTTGTGCGCCAATTACTTGGCCAATTGGCTGTGGGAAGTTGTTTAAGGGCGTTTATCATCTTGCAAAAGATGAAACCTATTTATATCAATCAGGGCAGGGTTCAACCATTCAGGCAGTGCGTGTTGTTAAAGGCTTGAATAATCCTGAATTAGACGTTGCTGTTGGCGATGATTTAGCACAACAGCTTCGTGATGAATTGGAATTGGTGCAAGGCGCAAGTAATGAATTTGAGCAAGATGCCTTTATTAAGGGCGAGCTTACCCCTGTATTTTTCGGGACAGCATTAGGCAATTTTGGGGTGGATCATTTTCTTGATGGCTTAACGCAATGGGCTCCGAAACCGCAATCTCGTCAAGCGGATACAAGAACGGTGGAAAGTGCGGAAGAAAAATTCAGTGGTTTTGTGTTTAAAATTCAAGCCAATATGGATCCGAAACACCGTGATAGAGTGGCGTTTATGCGTGTGGTTTCAGGCAAATATGAAAAAGGCATGAAACTAAAACATGTTCGAATTGGTAAAGATGTGGTCATTTCTGATGCGCTGACTTTTATGGCAGGCGATCGCGCTCACGCTGAAGAAGCTTACGCAGGCGATATTATCGGTTTGCATAATCACGGTACGATCCAAATTGGCGATACGTTCACGCAAGGCGAAACGCTGAAATTTACAGGCATTCCAAATTTTGCACCAGAGTTGTTCCGTCGTATTCGTTTGAAAGATCCTCTTAAACAAAAACAACTGTTAAAAGGCTTGGTGCAACTTTCTGAAGAGGGTGCAGTGCAAGTGTTTCGTCCATTATTAAACAACGATTTAATTGTGGGGGCTGTGGGTGTGTTGCAGTTTGATGTGGTGGTTTCGCGTTTAAAAACTGAATATAACGTGGAAGCGATTTATGAAAATGTGAACGTTGCCACGGCTCGTTGGGTGGAATGTGCCGATGGGAAAAAATTTGAAGAATTTAAACGCAAAAATGAGCAAAATTTAGCCTTAGATGGCGGCGATAATTTAACCTATATCGCGCCAACAATGGTAAATCTAAATTTAGCTCAAGAACGTTATCCCGATGTCGTTTTTTACAAAACTCGCGAACATTAAAATGACAAAGTGCGGTAAAATTCTACCGCACTTTTCCAGAAAAAAAGCGTTGAAATTTAATTCAACGCTTTTCTTTTATTTAGAGAGATTTTCTTGTTTTAATCGCCAAAGTTGATAAATATTTACCACAACTAAAAAGGCATTTAATAATGCAACAGGGTATGCTGTGATAATTAGGCTGTAAATAACAAATAAAATCGCGCCGATACTATTTACAATGCGTAAATGCACAATAGATTTAAATAAGAAAGATGCAGCAACAAAAAAAGTCGCCATATAACCTAAAAACTCAATAAAATTAAAGTCCATTATTTTGTTCTCTTTGATTAAAAATAAAAACGGTGGGTATGATAAAAGATTTTTAACGCAAGGAAAAGATAAGAAAAAGAAGCAACCGTTTGCAAGGGAAAATTATATAAAAATAAGTTGAACGAGAGCCATATAGAAAAGTGTGCCTACGGCAATAGATAGAAACATATTTTTCTTCCAGAAATGTAAACCAAGCACGACTATCCCTGCAAGCAAATCAGGAATGCCGTGATAAGCAGTTAAAATCTCAATATTTTTATAGCAATAAACGACAAGCATTCCAAACATTGCAGGGGGTAAAACTTTTCCAAGATAACGGATATATTGTGGAATGGGGCGATTAACAGGAAATACAAAAAATGGTAATAAACGTGTAAATTGTACCGCCACTATACAAATTCCGATGGTAATGATTTGTTCTGTTAATGTCATTTTAAAGATTCCAATTTTGTTTCTAATTTAGTTATGCGCATAGTTAGAATTAACCAAATGCCAATTAATGTTGGAATTAAAAAATATTCTTTTCCTATAATAAGTAAAAAAACTAATGCGATGCCTAAACCTAATAGAGAGCTTTCGTGGGATTTTTCTTTTAACCAATTTTCTGCAAAAATAACTAAGAATAGTGCTGTCATTGAAAATTCCACACCTTTTAAATTAAAAGGTAAAACCGTACCAAATAAATTCCCCATTGCTGCGCCAAGTACCCAATAAATATGCAAATATAAGCTCACAAAAAACATATACCAGCCTTTATCTAAGTGCGGTGGGATTTTTGCCATATAATTTAGGGAAAAAGATTCATCTACAAGTGTTGTGATTAAATACCAGCGTTTTTTTCCTATATGTATGCCATATTTTTCTAGCATTGATATGCCATAAAAAATTTGGCGGGCACTAATCATTAAGGTAATTAATAATACGCTGATTGGAGAGAAAGGTGCAATAAGTGCGCCTGCTGCAATAAATTCAACAGAACCCGCATAAATAAGTAAAGCCATCAAAGTAGGATATAAAAATCCGAAACCAAGTGCTTTCATATAAATACCGTATGCTATGCCAAGAAATAAAAATCCTGCAATCATTGGTACGCTATAGGGAAAAGCAGCTTTAGCCGCTTCAGTAATTGGGTTAAAGTGTTGATTTTGTTGAGATAAATTCATTAATTATGTCTATAAATTTAAAACAGAAAGTCCGGGTAAAGTTGAGAAACTTTGAGATTTAACTGTTTGATAAAAATCTTCTAAATAAGAAAGGGATTCATCTTCTTTGCGAATCGCGGCATATAAGTTGCTGTATAAGCCACTTTTTGTGATTTTTCTTGCCACAACATAACCTTTTTCCAAATAAGGCAAGGCAGCCCAATAAGGCACTGTGGCAATGCCGCGCTTGCTCGCAACAAGTTGAATCATTGCAATAGTAAGTTCTGTTGTACGGCGAGTAGGATTAATGCCTTTTGATTTAAGCACTTTACGCCATAGATCTAACATATCGTCAGGTACGGGGTAAGTTACCCAAGTTTCATCAATAAAATCTTCCGCTTCCCAAATATCTTTTTCTGCTAAAGAATGATTTTTTGAGCAAATCCCAACCATTTCATAAGAAAAGAGCGGTTTAAAAATGACATCATCATTATGCTCTATTTCTGATACTATCGCCCAATCTGCTCGATGGGAAAGTAATAAACCAACGGGATCAGTATGAAAGCCAGATACAATATCCAGTTCTACTAGCCCCCAATGCTGACGGAATTCATCCATCGCTGGCATTAACCAATCAAAACAAGTATGGCATTCCACCGCTATACGTAACTGTCCTGCATCGCCGTGTTTTACCCGTGCAAGATCACGTTCAGCATCAATCACTTTCGGTATTACTTCATTCGCAAGACGAATTAAACGCTCTCCCGCTGAAGTAAAACGAAGTGGATTACTTTTACGCTCAAATAAAGGCAAGCCAAATTGTTCTTCTATTAATTTAATTTGGTGAGAAAGTGCTGATTGGGTTAGATATACGCGCTTTGCAGCTAGAGAAACGCTGCCTGTCTCTTTTAAAGCCAATAAAGTTTTAAGATGTCTAAATTCTAGAAAGGTTGGTTTCATTAATAATATTCATATAAAATTAAGAATTAGGGAACCAGTATAATACATTAAAATTAGAAATATGCTAATTAATATTCTATAGAGAAAACAAAAAACCCAGTCATCCAACTGGGGTTATTCTCTTTCAATTCACATTTGGTAACCCATAATGCCTTACGCTCACATAGGGAACTTCTACACTACCATCGAAATTACAGCGTTTCACTTCTGATATACATGAAATATGAAAATCATTTATTAATACCTTTTAAAACGGATAATAGAAGAATCAAGATAGTAGAAATAAAAGATAATATAGTTGCAGGAATAAATGAATAATCAGTCATATTACGAACAAACCTATATATTCCATTCCAAAATTCATGATTAAACACTCCTGAATAAGCCAGTGCAGGATTTATTATATTTATCAACATAAGCAATAGAGTGGTAAATAGAAATATATAAGCAATATTTCTATTTAATTTTAATGAATTTAAACGTTGCATTGAAAATATAATAAAACAAATAGCAGAAGCTATCATTACAATCATCAATCCCCAATCTATAACTGAATTAACATCACCATCAAATAAATGGTGCAGTAGGTAAGATTGACTCCAAGGAAGAAAGAATAATGAAATGGAAATTGTACTATAAATAATAAACTCTATTCTGCCTATTTCTTTCTTAAGAGAAATAAACTCAGACATTTGTGTTTTAATATTTTCAAATCCTTGATTATTATTCATAACTTCTCCTTATTTAACCTTGATATGCAAAATAACCGCATTGATTTCACATCGATAAATAATATGATAATCTGGATTTTCAGCAATAATCCTTTTCATAGATTTATCAATCGTTCGCTTTGTGTAATGTAGCAAAACGGTAGCTTTTTGTTCTTTGACTGAAAGATGGGCTTCTTCTTTTAAAATCAAGATTTTAGCTTGCACGACCCTATTCAATAATTCGTATGACGTTTCCATTCTAAACCTCTCCAAAGTTAAATTGTTTCTTAGCAGTATGTTTCCTTAGATATGTCAATATCTAAGGACTTTAGTATACTAAAGTGAAAAATACTTTATTTTTGTTCTGATTAGAATAATAAAAATGGGAAGGATACAAAGGACATAGGTAAAAAATAAATAGGGTTTTGAAAAATCTTCTCAGGTATACCTATTTGTAAAAAACAAAAACCCCAGTTCTTAAACTGGGGTTCTTCTGTTTTTATTTAACTTAGATAAGTACTTGGTAACCTGGCGGTGCCCTACTCTCACATGGGGAAACCCCACACTACCATCGG